>OLSN01000551.1_pt1 | contig 39914 bp, 31 predicted proteins | sample 1672411 | NCBI WGS metagenome assembly OLSN01 (sample SAMEA3136683, study PRJEB25190) | human gut metagenome | biome: human gut; feature: human-associated habitat; material: faeces | place: Austria | collected 2013 | reverse complement strand
CAGCCGCCGGAGCGGTGCTTAAGCCGTAAGGCGGGAATTGTGCGGTGTTGCCTTATAAGCACTCCCACGAAAGAGGCGTCCATGACAAAAGCTGAACTCTACAAAAAAGCCTGTATGCTGCCGCTGCTGCCCGGGGTGTATATCATCCGGGATAAAACCGATACCATCATCTACATCGGCAAGGCCAAGCGGCTCAAGATCCGCGTGTCGCAGTATTTCCGCGAGGGTGTGCCCCACGATGCCAAAGTCACCCAGATGATCAACCATGCTTTCACCTTTGATGTGATCGTCTGCCAGTCAGAGTTTGAGGCCCTCGTCCTCGAGGCCAGCCAGATCAAGGCCCACACGCCCAAGTACAACATCCTGCTCAAGGATGACAAAGGCTACAGTTATGTCAAGATCACCCGCGGCCCCTGGCCCCGTGTTTCGGCGGCTTTGCAGAAAGATGACGACGATGCCGACTACATCGGCCCGTTCACATCCTCCTTCGCCGTGCGGGAGATGGTGGAGATGGCGCAGGATTGCTTTTTGCTGCCCCGCTGCAGCAAGGAGTTCCCGCGGGACTTCGGCAAAGGCCGCCCCTGCTTAAACGCCCACATCGGCAAGTGCATGGCCGTTTGCAGCGGCAAGATTACTTGCGAGGCCTACAACGATGCCGTGCAGGGGGCGTTGCGAATGATCCGCTACGGCAAAAAGGACATCGTCAAGCAGCTGCGGGAGAAGATGGAAGCCGCCTCCGATCGTTTGGACTTCGAGACCGCCGCCCTGCTGCGCGACCAGATCCAGGCCATTGAGCGCGTGGCCGCCGGCCAGAAAGTCGTGATGGATGCTGACACCGAGATGGATATCATCGCTCTGGCGGGCACCACGCGGGCTGTCTGCGCCGCTGTGCTGCGCTACCGCGACGGCCGCCTGACCGACAAGCGGGAGTTCATGTTCCACGACACCACCGATATTGACGCCGTGCGGGAGGAATTCCTGCCCCAGTATTATCTGAACGGAGAGACTGTCCCCAAAACGATTGCTGTCGACGCTCTGCCGCCGGATGCCGAGGCGCTGAACGAAGCGCTGACCCAGGCCCGCGGCACCAAGGTGGAGCTGTACGTGCCTCAGCGCGGCGATGTAGCCAAACTGGTGACAATGGCCTACACGAACGCGGTAGAGCGCCTGGGCCGCGAGAGCGGTCGCTACACCCGCGAGCAAAAGCTGCTGGAAGAAGCCGCCCAGGTGCTGGGCCTGAAAGCCCCGCCGCGGGTCATCGAAAGCTACGATATTTCCAACTGGGGCGATGGCTCCAGCGTCTGCGGCATGGTCGTATTTATGGACGGCAAGCCCCACCGCTCCGGCTACCGCCGTTTTAAGATGAAGACCGTTGCAGGCACCGACGACTACGCCTCGCTGGCCGAGACGCTTTCCCGCCGCGCCGCCGAATACGAAGCGGCCCGCCGCGGCGAAAAGCCGGACGGCCCCCAAAATCAGTTTGCCACCCTGCCGGACTTGCTGCTGATCGATGGCGGTAAGGGACAGGTGGGCGCGGTCAAGCAGGCTTTGCGCGGCACCGCGCTGGAGCATGTGCCCACCTTTGGCATGGTCAAGGACGACCACCACCGCACCCGTGCCATCGTGGACGACGAGGGCGGCGAAATTGCCATCAACCGCAACCGCAACATCTTTACCTTCGTCACCAACATTCAGGACGAGACCCACCGCTACGCTAACGACTACCGTAAGCGCGCGATGAAGAAAAAGTCCTACGCTGCCACCCTCACGGCCATTCCCGGCGTGGGCGAAAAGACCAGCGCCGCGCTGCTGGCCCACTTCAAGACCGTGGCCGCCGTCAAGGCCGCCAGCATCTCCGATTTGGAGGAAGTCAAGGGCATCAGCCACGCCAAGGCGGAAATGCTGTACAACGCCCTGCGTAATGGTGTATAATGATTTTATCTCGGGCGGTGCTGCCGTCCAATAAACAGTAACAGAACGGAAATTTGCTTTATGCTGATTTTGGCTATTCTATTCACGCTGGTGCTGGCCGCCGCCTTTGCGGTGGTGCCCGCCCGCCTTGGCCGCCGAAAGCCCACCCGTGCCGATGGATGTTGCGCCCTGCTGCCCGCCGTACTTGTCTGGCTTTGGGCCGCCTGCATCTGGTCCAAGCCGGGGCTGACCATCGGGTTTGACGCCTTCCGCTGCCTCGGCATCACGGCCATGGTACTGTGGGCTTGCGGCCTTGCGGCGGGGTTCCGCCATGCCTCGGTGCGCAAATGGACCGCGGCGGCACTGCTGCTGGCTGCGTCCTTCGGGGCCGAGGTATTTATCGGTAACCTCAACTTCTGGGCCACCCACAGCTATGAGCCTGTCGACCTGCGGGCCTACCTGCAGGAGGCCGAGGACGACCATAACGCCCTGACGCTGGACGACGAGCATACCACCTTAACGTTCACCGGCCTGGACCGGGAGCTGTACAATCTGCAGCTTTCGGGACTGGAATATGTCTACAATGGCCCCCACCCGGAAGTGCAGAACCCGCTGTTTATCCTCAACGTCGCCGCCACGGACGAAGCCACATCATCCTCCCGCCAGAGCTGGAACTGGGAAGTTGCCGCCAACGCCCCCCGCAGCCAGGTGCGCAGCCTGGACCTTTCCGGCAAGGCGTCCATCCTCACGCTGACAGCCTACCCCTATAACGGCGAGTACCGCCAGTACCCAATCAGCTACACCTTGCAGACCATCTACGCCAACGTGCCCCGCGCCTTTGATTTTTCGCTGATGCGCTGGGCAGCAGTTTTGGCGCTGCTGTCCGCTGCCTACGCACTGCGCCCGGTTTCTGCTGCCTGGCGGGATGCCTACCTTACGCACCGCAAAAAGTACCGCCCCGCTGTCCTGCTGGTAGCGGTCATATTGGGTGCGGCGGCGTTCTTTGCGCCGTTTGCCGACCGCTTCCACGCCGGTGTCTCCACCAGCTTTTACAACACGGCCGATTGGGACGGCGGCAGCCGCATCAACTTCACCTTACATATCGACGATTGGGCCAGCGATGCCTCCGCCCAGTACGGTGCCCTGGCCCACAGCCTGCTGAACGGCCGCCTGGACCTGGAGCAGGACCCCCCCGCCGCCATGCAGGAGATGGCCAACCCCTACGACACCGCTGCCCGCCAGCAGGCTGCGCCGGACGCTCTGTGGGACGTTGCCTACTATCAGGGCCGTTACTACGTCTATTTTGGCGTCATCCCGTGCCTGCTGTTCCAGCTGCCCTTTGAGGCATTGACCGGCGTGCGGGATCTGCCGCCCAGCCTGCCGATGATCTTGCTTAGCTGGCTGTTTCTGCTGGCTGCGTTCGGCTACATCAAACAGGCCGCCCGCCGCTGGTTCCCGGGCATGAGCGCTGCTGTCTACCTGCTGCTCTGCGCAGGCATCGGCACCGGCAGCCAAATTTACTATTTGCTGCTGCGCCCCTCTATCTATGAGTACGCTATCCTGTCCGGCGCTGCCTTCGTCATGCTGGCGCTGTGGCAATGGCTGCTGGCCGCCAACCAGCCCGCCGAAAAGCACGGCCGCATCCTCTTTCATCTCGCGTTGGGCAGCTTGTGCATGGCCTTCGTGGCTGGCTGTCGCCCTCAGATGGTGCTGTTTGCTGCCCTCTGCCTGCCCATCTTCTGGCAGCGCTACCTGCGGGAAAAGCGTCTGTTCACCAAGCAGGGCATCACCGAGGCCGTTGCCTTTGTGCTGCCCGTGGTGCTGGTCGCCATCGGACTGATGTGGTACAACGCCGCCCGGTTCGGTTCGCCTTTTGATTTTGGTGCTAACTACAATCTGACCAGCAACGATATGACCCGCCGCGGCTTCTCGGTGGGCCGCACTGCCCCCGCCGTGCTTACCTTCCTCTTCGGCATCCCCGGCGTGCAGGCGGTGTTCCCGTACCTGACCGCCACCAAAATGCAGACCAACTATATGGGCCTGACCATCACCGAGCTGTTCTACGGCGGTGCCTTTGCCTGCCTGCCTCTGCTGTGGGGGCTGGCCAGCCTGCCGCTTGCCCGCCGCCGTCTGGCTGCCAAGCGTGATCTGCGCACTTTTGTAGTTGTGGTACTGGCTGCCATGTTGGTGCTGGCCGTGCTGGATTGCCAGATGGCCGGTATGCTCTACCGTTATCAATCCGATTGGCTTGGTCCGCTGCTGTTGGCCGCCGCGCTGGCCTGGGCATTGGCCGAGCAGGTACTGCAAGCCCACGCCGCCCAGTCCGGCATCGATGTATTGCAGCGTGCATTCTGTACCATCCTGCCGCTGGCTGTGCTGGCCGGTGCCTGCTACAGTTTCTGCGTCTACTTCACTGCCGAGCCCGGCCTGATTGGCCAGAACCCTGCCCTCTACCAAAACGTCAGCCGCCTGGTCCAGTTCTGGCTGTAACCCCCGAAATAAAAAAGAAAGAAAAGAGAAGGAGCCATTCTATGGCAGAAAAGAACCTCTACACCGTCATCGTAGCCGATGACGAGGACGAGCTGCGGGAAGCCGTCTGCACAATGATCCCCTGGGAAGCCCTCGGTTTCCACCTGGTGGGCAGTGCCAGCAACGGCCTGGACGCCCTCGAACTTGTCGAGCAGCTGGAACCCGACCTGCTGCTCACCGACATCCGCATGCCCTTCATCACCGGCATTGAGCTGGCCCGCCAGGTCCGCGAGATCCGCCCCGCCATGCACATTGCCTTTTTAAGCGGCTACGATGATTTCGAGTACGCCAAGCAGGCCATCCAGTACAACATCATCAGCTACATGCTCAAGCCTCTCACCATGGACGGCCTGGCCGCCGAGCTGAAATCCATCCATGAGCGCATCGACCACCAGTATGCCAGCCTGCGCCGCAGCGGCATCGTGCAGGAGGACCGCGCGTCCTTCCTGATCCCGCTGGTGCTGGAACACTGCGATAATACCTCCGACGCCGTCGAAGCCGCCCTGCGCACTTCGGCTGCCGCCTGCGGCCTGCTGCGCGGCACCGATGACCGCAGCCAGCTGGTGGTGTTGACCGCCCAACCTGACGACAATAGCGAGAACGCCGCCGGTTTCGTCCGGATGGTGGACCAGCTGGCCAACAAATATCTGCGCCACTATGCGTTTTTCTGCAACGACCATGTGGTGGCTGTGCTGTTCGGAAACCCTTCGGATTTCGACGAGTACCTGCACATTCTGGCCGACGAGATCTGCCAGCTGACCGAGCGTGCCCTGGGGCAGCATTGCGTCGTCGGTGTCAGCCGCGCCGCTGCCCGCTTCTGCGAGCTGAACGCCGGATACCGCCAATCCATGGAGGCCCTGACCGCCGCAAAAGAGACCGAGGGCGGCGTCAGCTTCACCCCCGATGTGCGCAAGGGCGGCAGCCTGTGTGAGCGCGCGCTGGAAATCATCGAGCAGCATTACTCTGACGAGGACCTCTCGCTGGCGTCCTTAAGCGCCATGCTGGACGTCAGCCCCAACCACCTGAGCGCCTGCATCAAGAAAACGGCAGGGGAGACCTTCATCAACATTCTGGTGCGCCGCCGCATGGAGACCGCCCAGCAATTGCTGTTGACCACCGACCTGCAGATTCAGGAGATTGCCCGCCGCTGCGGCTACAGCGACCAGCACTATTTCAGTTATTGCTTTAAAAAGTACAGCGGCACCTCGCCGGGTGCCCTGCGCCGCAGCCATACCGCGGGAGCCCAATCATGAAGCCCCGCCACGCACCGCGCACCGCACCGCTGATAGCCTCCCTGGTGGTGGCCATCGCAGCAGTTACGCTGATTTTATCTACCGCCACATTTTTGCGCAGCTACCGTCAGGCTATCGTGGAGGGGGCCCGCACCAGCAGTTCTCAGGCGGTCAGCCAGGTGGTGGGGTCCGTCGGCAATTATGTCGATAATATCGATGAGATCATGGATCTTGTCATGGACTCCATGAACCAATCGCCGGAGGAGCGCAATGCTTTGCTGGATGCACTGCAGACCACCCGCAGCGAGGTGATTGCTATAACCACCTATGATGCCGACGGCGTTTTGCAGGACTGCTGGGCCAAGGACCACACCCCACGCCAGAACATCCTGCGCAACAGTTCCTTCGACCTGGTTACGGCTAAGCGCCGCGGCCGCGGTTACGTCAGCATCCCCCATGTCGAAACAATTTTTGAGGGCTACTACCCGTGGGTCGTCAGCGTTGTCCGCCGCATGCCGGAGGATTCGCCCCGGCAGTGGATTTCGATGGACATCCGTTTTTCAGCTCTGGCCGCCACCATCAACAATGTGGGCATCGGCCAGCACGGCTACTGCTACCTGATGGACGAACGCGGCAACATGGTCTACCATCCCCAGCAACAGCTGCTCTACGCAGGGCTGAAAAAGGAGGAGGCCGGACGGCTGGCATGCCTGGGTGACGGCACCTATGTGGAGGATACCGTCATCTACACCACGCAGAAAGTCCCCAACAGCACATGGCGCGTGGTCGGCATCAGCTATATTGACGAGACCGTCAACGAAAGTTTCTGGCAGATGACCCGTATCATTCTGATTGCCGCCGCGCTGATTCTGGTTGCTGCTGTGGTGGTCGGCTTTGTGCTGTCCTGCATTATCAGCCGCCCGCTGCAAAAACTGGAAACCGCTATGGAAGCCTTTGAGCAGAACGCCGATGGCTTTGTTTTCAATTCCATCACCGGCACCCGCGAGGTCGAGGAGCTGTCCGATTCGTTCCTCCACATGGTGGGCCGCATCCAGCGGTTGATGACCGCCGTGCGCGAGGAGGAAGTCGCCCTGCGCAAAACCGAGCTGAAAGCCCTGCAGGCGCAGATCAACCCGCATTTTCTCTACAACACGCTGGATTCCATCGCCTGGATGTGCGAGCGCGGCAAAAACGCTGACGCCGTCCAGATGGTGCATGCCCTGGCGCGGCTGTTCCGCATCAGCATCAGCCGCGGACACGAGCTGATCCCGATTGAGAAAGAGTTGCAGCACGCCGAGGCCTACCTGCAAATTCAAAAATACCGCTACAAAAACCAGTTTACCTACCATTTCACAGTGGATGAAAGCTGCACGCAGTACCTCTGCAACAAGATCACCCTGCAGCCCATCATCGAAAACGCCATCGTTCATGGTCTGGACCTGATGGTCGAGGACGGCCACATTGAGATCACCGTCTGCCCTGACGGCGGCGATGTGCTGCTGAAAGTCAGCGATGACGGCATCGGCATGGCACCGGAGCAGGTAGCCGCACTGCTGCAAAACGAACCCAGCGACCGCACCGGCATCGGCATCAAAAACGTCAACGACCGTCTGCGCATCTATTTTGGCCCCGGCTACGGGCTTTCCATCGACAGTGTGCCCGACGAGGGTACCACCGTCACCATCCGCATGCCGCAGGTCCCAGCCGACCGGGAGGGCGATTATGATAAAACACGTTAAAACGCTTGCCGCCTGTCTGCCGGCCCTGCTTCTGGCAGGCTGTGCGGCTTCGCCCACCCCCGCGCCCACCACGACCTGCTACCACGTTGCCATGATTGCCAAATCCACCAGCACCGAGTTCTGGAGTGCGGTCTTTGCCGGGGCCGAGGCCGCCGCCACTGAGTACAACATGGATCTGACCATCACCGGCTCCGAGAGTGAGGAGGACTATTCCTCCCAGAACGACCTGATTGAAAAGGCCGTCGAGGAGGGTGCCCAGGCCATCATCTTCTCGGCGTCAGACTACCAGCAGAATGCCGCCGCCATCGATGCCGCCGCCGACAAAGGCGTGCGCATCGTCGTGGTGGATTCGGCGGTCAACTCCAGCAAGGTCTCTGCCTATGTCGGTGCCGATAACTACGGTGCCGGGCAGATGGCCGCCAAGTCAGCGCTGAAAAACGTCGAAGGTCCGTTACACGTCGGCCTGGTCAACTACAACGTCAACAGCCCCAATGCACAGGAGCGGGAGGAGGGCGTCATCGACACTCTTACCGCCAGCGGCCGTGCCGAGGTTGCCGCCACCGTCTACAGCGTGGCCACCCCGGAAAATGCCCGCGCCGAGACGCTGACCATGCTGGCCCGCCACCCTGAGATCAACGTGCTGATCTCCTTTAACGAGGCCGTCAGCGTTGGCGCGGCCCAGGCTGTCTCCGATTCAAACCGCGCGGATGACCTCTGGATGGTTGCCTTCGACTCCAACATCACCACAGTGGATGCCTTGCACACCGGCGCAGTAGACGCCATGGTGGTGCAGAACACCTACGGCATGGGCTATTTCAGCGTCGAGAATGCCTACAAGCTGCTGGCCGGGCAGGGAAGCGACGTAACCCGCGAGACCGAAACCGCCACCCGCATCATTGACCGCAGTAATATTTTCGCCCTCGACGGCCAAAAAGCCGTTTTCCCGTTTGAATAACCGTATAAATTCATCCTATCCCGCAGGTTTCTGCGGGATATTTTTTCTTCAATTTTATTACAGCAATAACTTTTTCGTCACTTTTGCTGTGCATCTTGCACAAAACGCATTGTCTACGAATGTAGAAACCGTCCAATAAGGTGAAAAATCTGCATCTTTATCGGTGAAATTTCACCTTGTTTTTTCTTTCACTATCGGGTAACATAATAACTGTCAACAGGGTCTGCCTCCTCTACAGGCAACCCACAAAAATCCACTGCAAAAAGAAGGAGAAAACAATTATGAAAAAGTTACTCGCACTTGCTGTTGCAGGCACCATGGCCGTTTCTCTGGCCGCTTGCGGTTCTTCCGCATCCAGCGCCCCCGCTTCCTCTGAGGCTACTTCTGAGGCCGCCACCTCCGCTGCTGAGAGCGCAGCTGAGAGCGTTACCGAGACCACTCAGGGCGGCAAGGTCGGCGTCTGCATCTACAAGTTCGACGATGCCTTCATGACCACCTACCGTAATGCTCTGCAGGAGATCCTCGAGGGCAAGGGCTACGAGGTTACCATCGTCGATGGCAACAACGACCAGGCCAAGCAGAACGAGCAGATCAACACCTTCATCACCCAGGGTGTCGACGCTCTGATCATCAACCCCGTCATGACCTCCGCTGCTGACCAGATTATCTCCACCGTTAAGGATGCTGATGTTCCCACCGTCCTGATCAACCGTGAGCCCACCGCCGATCAGATGTCCGCTTACGACAAGCTGGTCTACGTTGGCTGCGACGCTGCTCAGTCCGGTACCTTCCAGGGCGAGCTGATCCTCGACACTGAGAACAAGGGCGACATCAACGGCGACGGCAAGGTTTCCTACATCATGATTCAGGGCGACCCCGAGAATATCGATGCTCAGCTGCGTACCGAGTACTCCGTCAAGGCTCTGACCGATGCCGGTGTCGAAGTTGAACAGCTCGACCTGCAGCGTGGTGACTGGGACCGCAACAAGGGCCAGGAAATCTGCCAGAACGACCTCGCTAAGTACGGCGATCAGATCGAAGTTGTCTTCTGCAACAACGACGATATGGCTATCGGCGCTCTGCAGGCTATCCAGTCTGCCGGCCGCACCGTCAACAAGGACATCTACCTCGTTGGTGTTGACGCTCTGGACGCTGCCAAGAACGAAGTTGCTAACGGCAACATGACCGGTACCGTTCTGAACGATGCCAACGGCCAGGCTACCCAGGCTGTTGAGTGCATGGAAGAGCTGCTGGGCGGCAAGACCTACGCTGCTGGTGAGCAGAGTGTCTACGTTGACTACGTCAAGGTCACTCCTGACAACGTTAAGGACTTCCAGTAATCAGCTTACTTAAAACCGAAATCCGGGGTGCGTGTGCACAGGCGCACGCACCCCTTTTTTATCAGAAAATGGTTACAAAAGATTTAAAGGTTAAAGGGGGCCAGCGAATTGTCAGAGTACCGCTTGGAGATGTGTGATGTCGTCAAGACGTTCCCCGGCGTCAAGGCACTGAATCACGCACAGCTGAAATTGAAACCCGGCACCGTCCATGCACTGATGGGCGAGAACGGCGCGGGCAAGTCCACCTTGATGAAGTGTATGTTCGGTATCTACCACATGGACGAAGGCAAGGTTATTTATGAGGGGCAGGAGGTTCAGATCAAGGGACCTCTGGATGCACTGAATCGCGGCATTGCGATGGTGCACCAGGAATTGCAGCCCATCCCGGAGCGTTCCATCGGCGAGAATATCTACGTCGGGCGCTACCCAACCAAGAAATACGGACCCGTCACCGTCATCGACCACGACAAGATGTATGAGGATGCGGCCAAGGTCCTGAAGGAAGTCCATCTGAATTATGATCCGCACGCAAAGCTCGGAACCTTGAGCGTTTCCCAGATGCAGCTGGTTGAGATCGCCAAGGCGGTCTCCGCAGACTGCAAGGTACTGATCCTCGACGAGCCGACCTCCTCGCTGACGGCGGCCGAGGTCGAGGCGTTGTTCACCATCGTGGACGAGCTGCGCGCCAAGGGCGTTTCCATCGTCTACATCAGCCACAAGATGGACGAAATTCTTCGCATCAGCGATGAAGTCACCATCATGCGTGACGGCCAGTACATCGGTACTTGGGAGGCCAAGGAACTGACCACCGATATGATCATCACCAAGATGGTCGGACGTGAGCTGTCGAACCTCTACCCGCCGCGCTCGAATACGCCCGGTGAGGTCGTGTTTGAGGTCAAGGACTTCACGTCCATCAACCCCAAGAGCTTCCGTCACGTCAACTTCAACGTCCGCAAGGGCGAGATCCTGGGCGTTGCGGGTCTGGTCGGTGCCCAGCGCACCGAGCTGATGGAGGGTCTGTTCGGTCTGCGCTGCCACACGTCGGGCACCATCACCTATAAGGGCAAGGAACTGACCATCAACCAGCCGCAGGACGCCATCAAAAACGGCATCGCCATGCTGACCGAGGACCGCCGCGCCACCGGTATTCTGGGTGTGCTTTCCATTGCGGATAACGTCTCCATTGCATCGCTGAACAAGTATCTGATCGGCGGCATCATGCTGGACGACAACAAAATCGAAAAGCTCGTGCAGGATAATGTCGCCAAGCTGTCCATCAAGACGCCGTCCTCCAAAACGCAGATTCAATCGCTGTCTGGCGGTAACCAGCAGAAGGTGCTGATCGCCCGCTGGCTGGCCAACGACCCCGATGTTTTCATCATGGACGAGCCGACCCGCGGCATCGACGTCGGTGCAAAGTATGAAATTTACTGCATCATTGCCGAGATGGCCAAACAGGGCAAGAGCATCATCATGATTTCCTCGGAAATGAGCGAGCTGATCGGCATGTCTGACCGCATCATGGTCATGTGCGATGGCCGCTGCACCGGCTTTATCGACGGTGATAAGGCGAACCAGGAGAACATCATGACGCTGGCTACCCAGTTTGAATAAGGAGGAGATCTGAAAATGGAGAAAAAATTCGACTTGAAAAAGTTCCTGTCCAATAACGCGATCATTATTCTGATCATTTTGCTGGCCCTCTTCGTCGGCTGCACGACCCAGAACTTCTTTACCAGGAAAAACGGCCAAAACCTGCTGCTGAACGTCGCCCCGCGTTTCATCATCGCCTGCGGCGTTTCGGGATGCCTGATTACCAAGGGCACCGACCTGTCCGCCGGCCGCCAGGTCGGCCTGGCCGCCTGCTTCTCCGCCATGCTGCTGCAGAGTGTTGACTACTCTGCCCGCATGCTGCCCTGGCTGCCCGATATTCCGTGGCCCGTGGCCCTGCTAATCGTCATGGCAATCATGGCCTGCTTTGGTGCCATCAACGGCTGCATTATCGCATTCCTGAAGGTTCCTCCTTTCATCGCTACGCTGGGCATGCAGACCATCGTCTACGGCCTGTGCTCCGTCATCACCAACAACCAGCCCATGGGCGGTTACAAGCAGAGCTACCTGACCGTTGCCAGCGGCACGCTGGGCCCCATCCCGTTCCTGGCCATCTTTGCACTGATCGTCGGCATCTTCTTCTGGTTCCTGTACAATAAGACCCGTCACGGCAAGTACATGTACGCCATCGGCGGCAACGAGAACGCCGCTCAGGTTGCCGGTGTCAACGTCACCGCGTCCCTGATCCGCATCTACATCCTGGCCTCCTGCATGTATGCTCTCGGTGGCTTCCTCGTCGGCGCAAAGGCCGGCGGCGCTTCCACCAACACCGGCAACGGCTATGAGCTGGAAGCTATCGCAGCCTGCACCATCGGCGGCGTTTCCACCAACGGCGGCGTCGGCAAGGTCTCCGGCGTTCTGGTCGGTGTTCTGGTCTTTGAAGTCCTGAAGATCTGCCTCCAGTTCCTGGGCGTCGACCCCGCTTACACCTACATTGCACAGGGCCTTGTCATCGTCATCGCCGTTGCCCTTGACCTGCGCAAGTACCTGGCCAAGAAGTAATCCGCTATGGCAGATGAAATCAAAAACGAGACCCCGCAGACTACCTCTGAAGGGACTGAACAGAAATCGGACCGTCCCGACCGTAGCCAGCTGAACGCCTTTGAGAATTTCTATGAGAACTTCTCCAAAGTTCCGCTGAAATACATTGATGCGTTCATCGTTGTATGCGTTATCGCTCTTGTCGCAGTAGTCGGCATCGGCATACTGAAAAGCAAGGGCATCCTTTAACCGGGAACACCCCCGAAGTTTCATCGCTTCGGGGGTGTTTCTTTTTGCCTATAACAAAAGCGGCAGGGAAGTGCGCATCACTTTGCGCTCCCTGCCGCTTTATTTACAGCAAAATTACTTTTTAATCGGCTTTTTCTTTTTGCGCACGCTGTAGCCAAAGCTGCCCAGCTTGCGGCCCAGTGCCAGATAGTCCCCGTGGGAGTAGACGATCAGCTTTGCCTTGTTCAGGCAGAGTTTGCCGTTTTCGTCCAGCAGCTTTTCGTCCACATCCACGGCTACGCACTCAGCCAAAAACAGATCGTGGCTGCCCAGCGGGATGACCTGTGTCACCTTGCACTCCAAATTGACCGGGCTTTCTTCCAGCAACACTGTGCCCACCTTGGCGGCGGGGGCAGCGGTCAGATGCATGGCGGCAAACTTGTCCACATCGCGGCCGCTTTTCACGCCGCACCAATCGATAGCCTTTACCAGGCTCTCGGTGGGCAGGTTTACCACGAACTCGCCGCTTTCCTTGATAAGCTTATGGCTGTATCGCTCCGGCCGCACGCTGATAGACAGCATCGGCGGCTGGGTGCAGATGGTACCGCACCAGCCTACGGTGATAAGATTCGGCTTTTCCGGGCTGCCGCAGCTCACCAGCACCGGCGGCTCCGGGTTCAGCAGGGTAGAACCTTTCCAGACCTGACGGCTCATGCGTTATCCTCCTTGGTTTGCCCAAAGTTGGGGGTCGTCTCGCTGATGATGTAGCGCGGGCGGTGCTTGGTCTCCATGTAGATTTTGCCGATGTACTCGCCAATCACGCCCAGGCAGATCAGCTGCACGCCGGACACAAAGCAGATAATGCTGGTCATGCTGGCCCAGCCGGAGACCGTCAGCCCCAGGATGGCCTCCACCATGGCCCAGATCACACCAATAAAGCTGATAAGTGCCACGATCACTCCGAACCCGGTAATAAAGCGGATGGGTTTGATGGACAGGCTGGTGATACCGTCAAAGGCCAGTGATAGCATCTTGGACAGGGGATAGTGGCTCTCACCTGCAATGCGCTCGTGGCGCTCGTAGGCTACGCTGGTCGACTTAAAGCCAACCAGCGGCACCATACCGCGCAGGAAGAGGTTTACCTCTTTGAACTTGGCAAACTCCTGCAGTACGCGGGCGCTCATCAGGCGGTAGTCAGCGTGGTTGTACACCACCTCAGCCCCCATGGCGTTCAGCAGTTTATAAAAACTTTCGGCGGTAAAACGTTTAAAGAAAGTATCGGTATCGCGCTTACTGCGCACACCGTACACCACATCGCAGCCGTCCCGATAAGCATCCACCATGCCGTCCATGGCGTTGATGTCGTCCTGGCCGTCGCAATCGATGGAAATTGTGATGTCGCAGCGGTCTTTTGCCTCCATCAGGCCTGCCAGCACTGCGTTCTGGTGCCCACGGTTGCGGCTCTGGCAGATACCGACATAGTGTTCATCACTGGCCGCCAGCTCGTTGATGATCTCCCAGGTGCGATCCCTAGAGCCATCATTTACAAACAGCACCCGGCTGTCGGGGCTGATCTTCCCTGCCGCTGCCAGGTCGTTGATTTTCTGCAAAAACAGCGGTGCCGTAATCGGCAGCACCTCCTGCTCATTATAGCAGGGGATGACGATGTAAAGGATCGGTTCTTTGCGGTCATTCATAGTTGAATCCTCACTTAATCAAAAAAGTCAGCACGCATTTCATCGTAGCTGGGATAGCCGTAGGCGATATAATTCTCGTTTTCAAACTCCACAGTGCCTTTATCCAGGGTGTGTTCCCCCAAAATATCCTGCAGTTCGTGGCGCTCCAGGAACACAAACACTGGGCCTTCCGGGTGGGTATCCACATGGTCGGTCTCCTGCAGCCACTGGTACACATTATCCGGGTCCTGCAGTTCTTCGCCGGGGTTCCATACGCGAATGTCAAACGCACCGTTGGAAAGCTCCACCATAATATTGCCATTCCAGAAAGTCGCGTACCCTTCGGTATAGCCTGCCACACGCAGGGCTGCTACCGCTTCCTCGTGGTTGACGGTCATGTTGCGCGGCCAAAGCTTTGTGTAATAGTTGTTGCCGCACCACAGCAGCAGGGCCGCCATCATGCCAATGCACGCGCCCCGCCAGAAACGGCAGCGCGGCAGGCGGTACAGATAATCCACCGCCACCGGCATCATCAGCACCACAATGGGGATATTGTACCGCGTGTAATAAACCATGTCGGTGAACAGGTACAGCCCATGGTAAATTACAAAAGCGATCAGTGCCATTACGTAGATCAGCTTTTCCGGCAGGGTGTAATCCTGCGGGCGGCGCACCAAAGAAACAAACGCGCAAATGAGTACCAACAGCGCTAGAAAGCAGAATGCATTGTAAAAAAGGTTGGTCGAGGTTATGTACCCGCTGTCCTGATAGCCGAAGCTCTCCAGCCAGCCGGTAAGCAGCCGTTCCAGCCTTGTGCCCTCAAACGCCTTGAACTGTACACCCTCCTGACTGGTGTAGTGGTAAATGTGGCGAAGCACTTTTGCATTGATCTGCCAGCCGATGCCCGCGCCAAGCAGCGCCGCCGTGCTGCCGAACAGCATCCGGCCTGTTGCCAGATCCAGTTCTGGCAGGGTATCACCCTGCCGCGCAGGGGAGCGGAGAACCGCCAACAGAAGCGCGCCCAAAAACAACGGCAGATACAAAATCAAAAGCTGGCGCAGCCCGTTGGTGCCCAGCAGCACCGCAAAAGCCGTTATTATCATTAGCTGGATGACCCGTGTGCGGCGGCGCGGCGTTTTCATGTACCGGAACAGCAGCCCCATTGTAAAAAAGGTAGCCGTAATGTAGGGCGGGTAGCTGATCGTCAGCAGCAGGATACGGAAATACGCATCGCTGACCGGTGTCATCATTACTGCCGCAATCAGCGGGAACAACTGGCGTATGCCAGCCTGCCAGCAGAAATACAGGCAGGACAACACCATCAGCGCCAGCACGATAAAAGTACCGATTTGCCGAACTTTCAGCCAGTTATCAAACAGGAAAAACAGCGGGGTAAAGGCCCAATGGATGTTGAACACCCGCAGCTCGGTAGAGTAAAACCAATCCTGCGTAACGATTTTATGCTCCTGCCTCAGCAAATGGGACAGGACCAGCTCGCTGGACATATCGGAATCCAGCAGATAATACATCCGCCCGTAGACTACCTGCCAGGTGCGACAGCAAGCAAAAATAAAGCAGGCCCAGCTGAAAAGCATAAAGACATAATGCCAGCGCTTTTCCCTATCAGGCCGCCAGCTGCGTACCGCATTCCAGCGGGCTTGCACTGCAGTTTTAAATGTCATGGAAAGCTCCTTACATTTCATTTGCCAACCTCTCCGGGTCAGGCAGTTTGAAGGTACTGCGGAACAGTTCGATCAGGCCGTCTTCCTGCATGCGGCTCAGTTCGCGGCTTAAAGCGCTGCGGTCACAGTTCAGGTAGGCGGCCAGTTCCGCGCGGGTCATCGTGATAGTAAAGGTGTCGCTGCCGGTCTGGTCGCGCTGTTCCAGCAGCCACAGGCAGATGCGCCCGCGCAGGCTCTTGCAGCACAGTAATTCCAGGCGGCAGTCCAGCGAAAAATATTTTCCGCTGATCGTCTCCAGCCAGTTCTGCAGCAGCTTCCAGTGGGCAGCGCTCAACTCTCCGCTTGGCCGCAGCATACCATCGTAGGGCAGGTACAGCACCAGGCAGGGAACAGCCGCCGTCACGTTGACCGGGCTTTTGCTGCGGCCGCCTGCCAGCACATCGGCAAACACGCCGCCCGGCCCCATGCGGGCCATCGTGATGGGCGTACCGTCAGGCATTGGCTTGGTGGCTGTGATCTCGCCTTCCAAAATGATGCCCACGTCTTTTGTCTCGTACCCGGCCATCAGCAGCAGTTCGCCTTTATCGTACCGGCGCACCCGCGGGGCCAGGCTTTCCGTCAGCAGGGTCAGCTCCGCATCCGTCATACCGCGCAACAGACGGGTCTTGCGCAATGTATCAAAATAAGGGGTGTACTCCATGCAGGGGTCCTCTCTCAAGAATGTTGCACAGGCAACAGACATTTTCTATTTATTATAGTATAGTGGGGCAGCAAAAGCAAGAGATGTTTCTATTAGCATCCCAAAAAGAGAGGAACAGAAAATCATGAAACTGAAACGTATTCTTTCTGCTGTTGCCGCCTTTGCGCTCTGCGCATCTCTGGCCGGCTGCGGCGCATCCGCATCTTCTGTGGCTGAATCCACCGCCGAGTCCGCTTCTACCGAAGCCGTCTCCACCGTGGAGGAGGAAGCCAGCCCCGAAACCTCTGCCGAGACCACTGCCCTGCGCGTAGCTGGTCTGAAAGGCCCCACCACCATGGGCCTGGTCAACATGCTGACAGCTGACGATGCCGCCGACCTGGTCGACTTCAACATGTACGGTGCTGCCGACGAGGTCGTGCCCCTGCTGGTCAAGGGTGACATCGACGCCGCCGCTGTGCCCGCTAACCTAGCCGCTACCCTGTACCAGAAGACCAACGGTGCCGTTGAGGTTGCCTGCGTCAACACGCTGGGCGTGCTGTACATCGTCGAAAATGGCGAGACCGTAAACAGCGTCGCTGATCTCAAGGGCCAGACCCTCGTCACCACCGGCAAGGGCACCACGCCGGAGTATGTCCTGCGCTATGTCCTGTCAGAGAACGGCATCGACCCCGACAACGATGTCACCATCGAGTACTGCAGCGAAGCCACCGAGGCTCTGAGCAAGGTCCAGGCTGGCGAGGCCACCATCGCCATGCTGCCTCAGCCTTTCGTGACCAGCGCTCTGTCCCAGGTCGAGGGCCTGCGCGTTGCCCTGGATATGAACGAGGAATGGCAGAAGGTCGCCGGTTCCAAGCTGGTCACCGGTGTTCTGGTCGTCCGCAAGGATGCCGTTGAGGCCGATGCCGACCGCTTCGCCGCTTTCATGGACGCTTACCAGGCCAGCGTGGACGCCGCCAACACCGATCTTGAAGGCACTGCCGCCCTGTGCGAGGAGTACGGCATCGTTGCCAAGGCTGCCCTGGCCCAGAAGGCCCTGCCCCAGTGCAATATCGTGTTCGAGACCGGCGACCAGATGAAAACCGACCTGACCACCTACTATCAGGTCCTGTTCGACGCTGACCCCACCAGTGTGGGTGGCAGCATGCCGGCTGACGACTTCTACTATGCCGGTTAAATTCTGGCAGCGAGCCGCCGCCCTGGCCGCATGGATCGTGGTCTGGCAGTTGGCGGCTGTCTCTCTGGGGCATGGCGGGTTATTTCTCGCCACACCGATACAGACACTGCAGGCGCTGGCTCAGCTGGCGCCTACAGCTGGTTTCTGGCAGCGCATCGTGTTCAGTGCTCTGCGCATATTGGCCGGGTTCCTGCTGGCGGTCGTCGGTGGGCTGGTGCTGGGTGCGTTGGGTGCCCGCTGGCGCTGGGTGCGCATTTTTATTGAGCCTGCCATGCAGCTTATCCGCGCCATGCCAGTAGCCAGCTTTGTCATCCTGGCTTTGCTGTGGGTGCGCAGTGCTAACCTTTCGGTGGTAGTCAGCTTTACCCATGTGCTGCCGGTGGTCTACGCCGGGGTGCAGGGCGGCATTGCTGATACGGACTCTCAACTGTTGGAGATGGCCCATGTCTACCGCCTGCCGCTCATCACTAGGCTGCGGTATATCTGGCTGCCAGGCATCTTCCCGTCGTTTTGTGAAAGCTGCATTGCCGCCATGGGCATGTGCTGGAAAAGCGGCGTCTCGGCCGAGGTCATCGGCCTGCCGGACCATTCGGTCGGCGACGCTCTCTACCGCGCCAAGATCACCCTGTCCACGCCCGATGTGTTCGCCTGGACGCTGGTCATCGTGCTGCTTTCGGCGCTGCTGTCCACCGTGGCCGCCCGGCTGCTGCGGGCCGTAAAAGCCCGTCTTTGCGGGGAGGTGCAGGCATGAGCATCGTTATCGAAAACCTCTGCAAAAGCTTCGGCACCCACGCCGTGCTGCAAAGTTTCTGTTGGACAGTGGACCGTCCCATGGTACTGATGGGCGCTTCCGGCTGTGGAAAAACCACGCTGCTGCGCATCCTGTCAGGGCTGGAGACCGCCGACAGCGGCACCGTCACCGGCGTGGTGACCCCTGCCGTCGTCTTTCAGGAGGACCGTCTTTGCCCTCAGCTGACTGCCGTAGACAACCTTGTGCTGACAGGCCACGGTCTGACCGCCGCCCAGGCCCGCAGCGACTTGCAATCCCTTGGCTTTACCGAGGCTGACCTGCGTCTGCCTGCCGTGCAGCTTTCCGGCGGGCAAAAGCGCCGCGCCGCCCTGCTGCGCGCCTTGCTGTGCCAGGATGCCCAAACGCTGCTGATGGACGAACCCTTCACCGGCATGGATGCCGACCTGGTGCGGGATGCCGCCGCCGTTACCCGCCGCCTGGCAGGGGAGCGGCCCACGATTTTGGTCACCCATGATCGCACCGCAGCCGAGCTGCTCGGCTGGCCTATCCGCGAAATTTAAACGCATACAAATACCGCCCCTGCCCTCAAAAAAGGCAGAGGCGGCATTTTATATTTCACATCAATTCGGTCAAAATAGAGTTCTGTACCACCATACCGGCGGGAGTAAGGCGAAGCGTTTCCTCGTCAAACTCGGCGTAGCCGTGGGCCACGCACTGGCGGATAAACTGTTTCTGCGCCGAGGTAAAGCTGCCGCCCCAGCGGCCGTATTCGGCTAAGCTTAATCCTCTGCGCAGGCGAAGCTGCATCAGCAAAAAATCCTCGGCCGTGCAATCGCCCTCCATCGCTTCGGCGGCGGTGCCCTCAATAAACGCCTGCACATCGTCCGGCCAGTATTTCCGTACACGGCCCACACAGCTGTGGGCCGCAGGGCCGTAGCCTTGGTAGTCGCAGCAATCCCAGTACAGCAGGTTGTGCCGTCCCTCATGGCCGGGGCGGCAGAAGTTACTGATCTCATACTGCTGGTACCCGGCCTTTTCCAGCTGGGCCACCGCATATAAATAAAAGTCCGCCGCCGCGTCGACGTCCGGCAGGCCCGCGGGCGGGTTGCGGTAAAACGCCGTGCCCGGCTCTACCTTTAATAGGTAAGCCGAAATATGCGTACAGCCACCATCCCGCAACAAGGCAAGCGTAGCATCAAACTCGGCGTTGCTGTACTCCGGCAGTGCCAGCATGATGTCGCCGCAGATTTCCTCAAAACCTGCCGCCCGCGCCCAGGCCAGTGCCTGTGCGGCCCTTTCGGCGGTATGGGTGCGCCCCAGCCGCCGCAACTGGGCGTTGCTGGCGCTCTGCACGCCAAAGCTGATGCGCGTCACCCCTGCCGCACGGAAGCCTGCCAAGCTTTCCTGCATCACCACATCGGGGTTGGCCTCCAGCGTTATCTCCGCCCCAGGCAAAGGATTCGCCGCCGCAATCAGGCTTTCTACCTGGGCAGGCGAGAGCAGGGCAGGCGTCCCGCCGCCAAAGTAGAGCGTATCCGGGCGGCGGTCGTTCTTTGCAAGCTCTCGCAGCAGCGCACTTACATAGGCCTGCGGCACTCCCCGCGCACCGGGAGCCGAGTAGAAATCACAATACCGGCATTTGGCCCGGCAGTAGGGAATATGCAGATAAATTCCGTACAAATCAGACATTTTTCACCTTTTATCCATGGTTCTTAATAGTTTTGTGATGAATTGACATCCCAATAACAGTATAATACTTCATATAGAAAGGGGATTTCAACCATGTATCAGAATTACAATGATATTTCTTATGCTGAAAGTCCGTTTGGAACCTTAAATCAATATATGACCAAGACCTTCGGCTGGATGTTTGCCGGTCTGCTGGTCACCTTCGCCGTGGCCATCGGTGCTATTTCCACCGGTTTGGTCTATGCTTTCATCAACAGCGGCGTCTTCTTCATCACCTGCATTGCAGAGCTGATTTTGGTCGGTGTACTGTCCGCCCGTGTCACCAGCCTGCAGCCAGGCACCGCTACTGGCATCTTCTTTGCCTATGCGGCGCTCAACGGCCTGAACCTCTGCTCCATCTTCCTGATCTATGATCTGGGCAGCTTGGTGCTGGCCTTCCTGGTGGGCGCTGTCTACTTCGGCGTTATGGCCGTGTACGGTGCTACCACCAACCGCAGCCTGGTCGGCTGGGGCCCAAAATTGATGGGCGGTTTGATCGCCATGATCATCTGCTCCCTGGTTGGCAGCCTGTTCAGCCTGTTTGGCTTCAGCTTTGGCATTGGTGATCTGCTGCTCTGCGCCGTTGGTCTGTTCCTGTTCATGGGTCTGACCGCCTATGATACCCAGATGCTCAAGCATCACTACGCCTATTTCGGCGGTGATGCAGCCATGCTGCACAAGGCTTCCATTATCGGTGCACTGAACCTCTACCTCGACTTCATCAACATCTTCCTGTACGTGGTGCGTCTGCTTGGCCGCCGCCGCGACAGCTAAACCGCCCTTGACAAATCCTGCCGAAACCGCTATACTAAATCCGTATTCGTTAAAACACATTGACGGAGAAAGTACGCGCGGTTCGTTTCGGACCAGAGAGAGCGGTCACCGGCTGCAAGCCGCCCCCAAGCCCCCGCGCCGAAGTTCACTCCTGAGTGGTGCGCGTGAACGGCATACCCGCTTAGTAGTACGCAACGGCCCTGCACCGTTACCGGCAGTTAAAGAGTGCCGCGCCTTTTTTGTGCGGAACACGGGTGGTACCGCGGAGTTTTGATGTGCAAGGCTTCGTCCCTGACAAGCACAGGGACGAGGCCTTTTTGTTTTGTCCCGCAAGACCCATAAACAGAGGTGTACTATGGAAGAGAAAATCAAAGAGCTACGCGCGGCGATTGAAGAAGCTGCCGCCGCTGTCACCGATCAGGCACAGCTGTCGGACTTCTGGCAGAAATTCCTGAGCAAAAACGGCGCTGTTGCCGGGCTGACCAAGTCCCTGCGCGATGTGCCCAAAGAGGATCGTCCTGCCGTTGGCAAGACCATCAACGAGTTCAAGCAGTGGGCCGAGGGCCAGTATCAGGCCCTGTCCGTCCAGGTGGAGCAGGCTGCCCTGGCTGCCCGCAACGCCGCCGAAACCGTGGACATCACCATGCCCCCGAAGGTTCGCCTGAACGGCAGCCTGCATCCCATCACTCTCGTCAAGAACGAGATCGTCGACGTTTTCGCCGGCATGGGCTTTGAGATCTACGAAGGTCCCGAGATCGAGGATGACGACCACAACTTCACCCGCCTGAATGTGCCCAAGAATCACCCCGCCCGCGATATGCAGGACACCTTCTATGTGGCCGATGACATCGTACTGCGCACCCAAACCAGCGGCGGCCAGATCCGCGTGATGGATATGGAAAAGCCCCCCATCAAAGTGTTGGTCCCGGGCCGCGTCTTCCGCTCTGACTCCGATGCCACCCACTCCCCGATGTTCCATCAGATGGAGGGTCTGGTCGTGGACAAAGGCATCACTCTGTGCGACCTGCAGGGCATGCTGGACAAGTTCGTCCAGGCTTTGTTCGGCGCTGATGTCAAGACCCGTCTGCGCCCGTCCTACTTCCCGTTCACCGAGCCCAGCGTCGAGGTCGACGTTTCCTGCTTCGAGTGCGGCGGCAAGGGCTGCCCGCTGTGCAAGCACACCGGCTGGATCGAGGTCCTGGGTGCCGGTGTTGTGCACCACAGCGTGCTGGAGAACTGCGGCATTGACCCCAACGTCTATTCCGGCTTTGCCTTTGGCATCGGCATCGAGCGTATCGCCATGCTCAAATACGGCATCAACAACATCGGCCTGATGTTTGAAAACGATCTGCGCTTCTTGAAGCAGTTCGAGGATTGATGGGGGAGGAGTACAGATTATGAAAGTACCGTTCAGCTGGTTAAAACAGTATGTTGATATTGACGTCACCGCACAGGAGTTGGAAGATAAGCTCTTTGGCTGCGGCTTTGAGGTCGAAGAACTCATTGATCTCGGCGGCGAGATCAGCAAGGTCGTTGTCGGCGTTGTCACCGAGTGCGTTCCTCAGGAGGGCACCCACCTGCATATCTGCAAAGTAGACTGCGGCGAGTACGGCCACGACATCCAGATCTCCACCGGCGCTTCTAACGTTTACGAGGGCATGCACACCCCCGCCGCTCTGGACGGCTCCACGCTGCCCGGCGGCATCAAGATCAAGGCCAAGCCCCTGATGGGTGTTGAGTCCAATGGCATGCTTTGCAGCGGTGAGGAACTGGGCCTGAACGACGACCTGTATCCCGGCGCTGAGGTCTACGGCCTGCTCGACCTGCCCAAGGATACCGTTCCCGGCACTCCCATTCAGAAAGTTGTCGGCCTGGATGATTACATTTTTGACATCTCCGTCACCGCCAACCGTGCCGATTGCCAGAGCGTCCTCGGCATCGCCCGCGAAGTTGCCGCCGTGCTGGGCAAGCCCCTCAAGATGCCCGCCACCGACTACACCGTCTCCGACACCACCGACGACCGTCTGTCCATCACCGTCGAGGCCCCGGACCTCTGCCCGCGTTACATCGGCCACTATGTCCGCAACATCACCCCCGGCCCCTCTCCGCGCTGGATGAAGCGCCAGCTGGCCCTGTGCGGCCTGCGCAGCATCTCCAACGTCGTTGACATCACCAACTACGTCATGCTGGAAATTGGCCAGCCGATGCACGCCTTCGATATGGACACACTGGAAAGCTGCCAGATCATCGTCCGCCGCGCCAAGGATGGTGAGGAGATCACCACCCTGGACGAGAAGAACTTCAAGCTGACCCCCAATAACCTGGTCATCTGCGATGGTTCCAAGCCCGTTGCCCTGGCCGGCGTTATGGGCGGCCTGAACAGCGAGATCAAAGACAGCACCACCCAGCTGCTCTTCGAGAGCGCCAAGTTCGCCCGCGACAACATCCGCAAGACCGCCCGCGGCCTGGGCCAGAACACTGATGCCTCCAGCCACTACGAGAAGGGCATCTCTGAGTACACCACCGAGCTGGGCATGGCCCGCGCCCTGCACCTCATTCAGGAATTGGGCTGCGGCGAAGTCACCGCTGCACACTTCGATTGCTCTGCCGGTGCCCCGCGTGAGGGTAAGCACTTCACCGCCACCATCAGCGGCATCAACGCCATCCTGGGCATCACCGTGCCCACCGATGCCATCCTCGACATCCTGCACCGTCTGCAGTTCGAGGTCACCCTCAAAGCCGATGGCAACACCATGCAGGTCGTTGCGCCCCGCTGGCGTGAGGACATCGAGGTCGGCGAGCCTGACCTGGCCGAGGAAGTCATCCGCGAGTACGGCTATGACCACATCGTACCTACTTTCCTGAAGGCTGCCCAGGTCACCACCGGTGGCCTGACCGCTGAGCAGAAGGCCCGCGCCAAGGCCAAGCGCACCATGTGCGCCCAGGGCTTCTACGAGGCCGAGACCCTCGCGTTCTACGCCGATGCCGACTTGGATATGCTGCATATCGCTGCCGACGCCCCGGAGCGCAAGGTTATCCGCATCCTAAACCCCATTTCCTCTCATCTGACCATCATGCGCCCGCTGCTGGCTCCGTCCCTGCTGAACGTTGTCGTTGACAACCTGCGCAAGGGCAACGGTGAGGGCCGCCTGTTCGAGATGTCCAACATCTACATCCCGAAGCAGCTGCCTGTCACCGAACTGCCGGAAGAGCGCCTGCACCTGGGCTTCGCCGCCTGGGGCAGTGACGAGGATTTCTTTACCGTCAAGGGCGCTGTCGCTGCTTTGGGCGATGCTTTCGGCGTGGAGCTGACCGTGGAGCGTGCCGCCGATGTTGCCTGGCTGCACCCCGGCATTGCCGCTTACATCCTGTGCAAGGGCGAGCGCGTCGGCGTCTTCGGCAAGCTGGCCAATGATGTCACCGCTGAGCTGAAGCTGCCCAAGGACAGCCGCTCCAACCTGAACATCTACCTGGGCGAGATCGATTGGGTCGCCTTCCACGCTCTGGTCCCCACCAGCCTGCACTACACCCCGATCCCGGAGTTTGCCCCGGTCCAGCGTGATCTGGCCCTGGTTGCTCCCGAAAGCATGGAGTGCGGCACCCTCATCACCGAGATGCAGCGCGCCTGCAAGCAGCTGACCAAGGTGGAGCTGTTCGACATCTACCGCGGCGAAAAGCTGGGCGCTGACAAGAAGAGTATGGCTTTCAGCCTGTACTTCCAGCCCGGCGAGAAGCCCTTCGCTGCCGATGAGGTCGATCGCTTCGTCAAGAAGATCCTCGGCAACCTGAAGTTCAAGCTTGGCATCGAGATCCGCGAGTAATTTTATAATTTCTAAGCCGCTGTGCGCTTTTTGCTGCACGACGGCTTTTTCTTTGCAAAAGTTTTCAAATCGGACACATTCTGCGGTACAATAGAGGCAAAGGAGGTTTTTTCCATGCATCCGATTTTAGTTGTAGACGACGAACAGGCTATCGCCATGCTGATACGCCGTATCCTGACCGACGCAGGCTACCGCTGCGAGGCCGTGACCGACAGCATCAAAGCCGCCGATCTGCTGGAGAAAAAGCAGTACGACCTGGTGCTGCTGGATATTATGATGCCCCAAATCGACGGCTACGACCTGCTGAACTATATCCGCCCCACCGGCACACCCTGCATCTTCATCACGGCCAAGGCGGCGGTAGAGGACCGCGTGCGCGGCCTGCACAGCGGGGCCGATGATTATATCGTCAAGCCCTTTGCCCCGGCCGAATTAGTAGCCCGGGTAGAAAGCGTTCTGCGCCGCGCGGGCCGCAGCATGGTAGTCTACCACCTGTGGGATCTGACCGTAGACACCGCTGCCTGCCGCATCCAGCGCGGGGACGAGGAGATACGCCTGACGCCCAAAGAGTACGAACTACTGCTGCTTTTCCTGCGTAACCGTGGCCGCGCACTCTACCGGGACTATCTGTACGAAACCGTCTGGGGCGAGGATGACATTGCCGACAGCACCCGCACGCTGGATACCCATGTCACCCGGCTGCGCCGCAAACTGCATCTGGGCGACCGCCTGCGTACCGTGCGCAATGTGGGTTATATGCTGGAAAAAGAGTAAAATCGTCGCAAAAGTTTGCATCCCGGACGCCTGCCGGAAACAAAACCGTGACATTGCCGCCGTACACTAAAGCCAGAACATAACAAAGGAGATGCTTTCTATGAAATACCGCACAGCTTTTGCCATGGCTCTGGCCGCCCTGATACTCACCGCCTGCGCTGCTGAACCTGCCGCAGGCATCACTCCAGCGGCGGAATCCGCCGCGCTCACTGTCACCACGCAGGAGCCCCCCGCCGCAGCAGTTGCCAGCGGTAAGCCGCTGTACATCCTCAACAGCGGCGGCACAGCCCCAGAGTTTGCTATAACGGACACCGCCGCCTATCTGCCTATGAAATTCGGCGCCACACTGCTGGCTACCAAAATTGATTTTGCCACCGCACAGCAGCAGGTGCTTTGCAGCGCAGACGGCTGCTCCCACGTTGATGCAGGCTGCCCGGCCTTTATGGCCGCTGACGATGATGCTTTGTCGCAGTACTACACCGGCGGGTTAGTTGCCGCAGGGGACAGGCTCTACTGGTTTATCAATGGTGGGGCCTCGCCCGTCAATGTCCGGGTCGATGTCAGCGCACTGGACGGCAGTAATCGTCACACGATTGTTGAGAACGGCAGTATATTCCAGCTGGATTGCACGATGTCCATGTGCTTTACCGATGGTGATGCTTTGTATCTTGCCACCGCCGCCAGCAGCCTTGTCCGGCTGGATGATACCGGCCTGACCTCGGTTTTCCCGCTGAACGATGGGCATCCCACGCCCGAAAACCCGCTTTATACGCAGGACAACACGCCCCGCTGCACCATCCTTGGCTGCTGGCAGGATATGGCCGTCTTTGCCTGCACACCGTCCCTCAGCGGCAGCGGCACAGGCCTGATAGGCGTGCATGCCGACGGCTCCGTTACGGATTTGGGCAGCTACAGCATCGACTTTGGCAGCCCTACCGATTGGATTCCCACCCTGCATGACGGCAAGCTTTATTACGTTCCCGGCAGCGGCGGCCAGGCCGAAACAATCGAGGTCACCGACCTTGCCGCCCAAACTACCGAGACGCTCCCGCTGCCTGCTGGCGGTGGCTGGAACAATTATTGCGTCGCCTACGGCGATGGCACCATTGGCCTGATCAGCAACGAAATCAACTATGCCTGGACCCCCGGCAGCGATACCGCCATAGAGTTGGCCCCCACCTGGTACAAGGACACTGCTGTTGCCCGCTCTCCGGTCATCTATGCCGAGAATGGCACGATAGCACTGATCAAAGTCAGCGACCGCGCCATTTCTACGCCGCAGCTCACCCCAGAGGGGCTTCCATATCAGCGCCAGCAGACATTTTCTGACCTGGCCCTGATTTCTCTGCAAGACTTATTCTCCGGCAGCCAGGATTGGACGCCCGTCGCCATGCTTGACGGGGCACTTTTTGATTGAGCCCACAGGCCACTACATGAGGATTTTTCTATGAAATTTGCCACCAAACTCTCCCTTGGCTGCATCACGCTGCTTTCCTGTGCGCTCTGCGCGGCGGGGTTGATCTTGACCGGCAAAAGCTTTTCCGGCAGTTTAGAGACCACCCGCGCCGCCATGCAGGCTCAGCAGGCCAAAGAAAAATACACACTCGAGCGCTGCATTTTTACCGCTGCCGAAACCAACACCCTGTTCTCGACCAACGCTATGATCGAGAACTACACCCTGGCCACCGCCGCCCAGCAATATGCCGAGCAAACGGCCGATGCCAACAGCGGCCTTGCTCTATGGGTCAACGGTGCATATACGCTGTATTCCAACCTGCCCACGGCATTGCCGCGTGCTGTGCAAATGCAGGCCGTTTCCAATGGAGCTGACCACTGGCAGCTGGCTTACTGCGCGGGGCACTGGTATCTGCTGTTGTCCCGGCCGTTGGATATTCCCGGCGTGCAGGCAGACATGCTCTGCTCCTACGATGTCACCAGCGTGTTTGCCACGCGCAACGCCCAGCTGCGGGCCTGGCTGGCGGCTTCAACTGCTTTGCTGGCGCTGGGCGGCGCGGCGGCAGTTCTCTTCAGCCGCCTCGTCACCCGGCCGCTGACCACCCTGCAATCTGCCAGTGAGAAGATTGCTGCCGGGCAGTATACTGAACGCACCCAGGTGCAGACCAACGATGAGATCGGTGTACTGAGCCGCAGTTTTGACGCTATGGCTGCTGCGGTAGAGACTAAAATTGGCGAGATGGACGAAACGCTGCAAAGCCAGAAAGACTTCATTGCAGCCTTCACTCATGAGGTCAAGACCCCCATGACTGCCATGCTTGGTTATGCCGACCTGATGCGTGCCGCGCCTGACGACGCAGACTTGCAGCGGGAATCTGCCAACTACATCTACCACGAGACCCGCCGGTTAGAGGAACTCAGCCGCCGTCTGCTGGCCCTGATGGGATTAGACGCCGCTGACCGCCTGACGCCGGAACCTGTCAGCGACCGCAGCCTGCTGAATCAAGTAGTGCGCAGCCTGCCCCAGGGCAGCACACCCGTGCCGCGCATCATCGCCTGCGATTGTGCCGTGCAGGTGGACCGCGCCCTCTGGGTGGATATGCTGCGCAATCTGACCATCAACGCCCAGCACGCCTGCAAGGGCATTGCGGGGGCGGCCATCACACTGCGCTGCCAGCAGCAGGGGAGCACCGCCGTTTTCACAGTGGCCGATACCGGCTGCGGCATCCCTGCCGCCGACCTGCCCCGCGTGACCGAAGCCTTTTATATGGTGGACAAGTCCCGCAGCCGTGCCGATGGCGGCAGCGGCATCGGGCTGGCGCTGTGCACCCGAATCGCCCAGGCCCACGGCACCCAATTACAAATCGACAGCACCGAGGGTGTGGGTACGACCGTGACCGTATCCGTACCTATCCTTAGCCCTGATGATTTGCCTGCCGCCGATGCAGACGGAAAGGAGCAGCCATGAAAAAATATCGCCTTCCACTGGCCTGTGCGCTGGTGGTCCTCCTCAGCCTGGCGCTGCCTTTCGCTGTTTTTTCGCTGTGGGACAAGGCACTTCTCTCCGCCCCGCACAGCCAGACGGCCGCCGAGGGCCTGTCCGCCGAAGCCCGCGCCAATTCCACTGCCTGCACGCTGTACGCCTGCAGCCATGTACTGAACGTCCCGCTGGGCTACAACAGCGGCAGCGAAAACCCCTGGGCGCAGACCGCCATCGATGACGCCACGCTGGACCGTGCTCGCAGTGCCCTGCGCGCCCTTCACGATGCCGGGCTGCTGACCGACGTCCAACTTGCCAAAGCCCTGGCCGTCTGCACCCAAAACGACAAAGCCACCACCTGGAACGCCGCCACCGCCCCCGGCGGCCTGACACAGGTAAGCTGCAATGTCATAGAAAATTTTGATGATGAATCGCCTGATTCTTACAGCAGCTTTGCATTGAACCTGATTCTGACAAGCGCTGGTACCCCGGTCTATTTCAACTACCAGGACGGCCAGGATACCACCCACCTTATCGCGGACGCCACCTACCTGCAAAAGTACAGCACCCTTTTGGGGCTGGATTCCTTTGCCGATTGGCAGTACCCGGATTGGAGAGCCGCCGTGCAGGATTTCGGCGTCGCCGCCTACAGCGAGACCGCACAGCTCTACCTCACCGCCAACTGCCGCTATGGCATCACCCTCTCCGCCGCCAGCATGACCCCGCAGGACTACGCTGATCTTGACGCCCTCTACGCTAAAGGAGACACCCCATGAAAAAGCTACTCCCCCTCGCCGCCGCACTGACCTTTACGTTAACCGCCTGCGCGGCCCCTGCTTCTTCTGCCGCTGTCCCCACCGCCACGGAAGCTACCGAACTGCAGGCCGTCGGCAGTGGGGAAGTACACATCCTCACACCCCACCGTGACGGCATGTATTACCAAACTTTCCAGCAGTGCGAGATCGACCATACCGATCAAATCGGACGCATCCTTGTCTACTCCATAGACGAAATGACCAACACGGCCCGTCCTGCCTGTAATGTGCTTGACTGCCCGCACGACAGCACAGCCTGCCCTGCATGGTGCGATACCTCTGCTGCACTTTTTGTGGATGGCGATGAATTGTACCTATTAGCCTCCGTCAATGAGCCTGAAAATTATCACTATTCCCTGCAAAAGGTCAATGCCGAGCGTACCCAGCAAACAACATTGGTTGCGGACTTGCCCCACGGTTTTGTCCCTATTGACACCCTTGCCGCTGATGACGAAAACCTTTACTGGATCGACGGCCAGACAAGCGACGCCTCTCACATAGAGCAAATCGTTTACGCTATCAGCAAAACCGATGGCACCACACGGGAGATTTACCGCTGGCAGGACCTGCCCGCAGGCCCCCAGGGCGAGGATCGAACGGATACGATCTCTTACTATTCCTTTATCGGTGCGGCCAACCGCAAGCTTTATCTTTGCCGGAGAGATAAGCCCTCGGACAGTTCTACCTGTACCCAGGTGACCTTCGGCGTACTGGACCTGGCCGACAGCAGTTATACTGATTTAGCCACCTATAAAGCCGAGAGCCGCAGAGAATACACGTTCAAAGACGGCGTCTCCTCTGCCGCTTATGACCACAACTACTACCCGCTGGCGGATTGCTATCTTGCCGACATCAACTGCCAGACCGGCGATGCCGCGGTTCTCAATATACTGACAGGGGAACGCACACTGCTGACCGACAGCCTGCCCATTAACACGCAGGAGCAGGAAACGGATTGCGGCATCTCCCGTTTTGGGGATGGCTGGCTTTTGCAGGTTTCCCAGTGGAGCCTGGAGGATGACGGCAGCCGCACTATCTCCGGTGTTCCCGCCGTATATTATTGTGCCGATGGTTCGATGACCGAATTGCCGCAGAAACGCCACTGTTCCGCACGCGGCACAGAACCCATCCGCCTGATGGATGTGCAAAACGGCATCGTCCTTGCCGCTTACGATTATTGGACCTGCACAGTTCCCGAACTGGACAAGGACGGTGAACTTCTCGCTCAAAGCCTTACCTGGGAGCTGTACGGCACCATCCCCTTGGAAGACCTGCTTGCCGGCAGCAGTAATTTCACCACGCTGCAATTTGTTGATTAACATGAATCGTTCTTACCTCTGCTACGCCAAAGGAGACACTATGAAAAAGCTGCTTGCGCTCTCCGCCATACTTATCTTTACTTTAACCGCCTGTACCGCCCCTACATCTGATACTCTACCAGCCACCCCCGAAACCACCGCGCAGGAAGAATCTACCACCACCCAAGACGTCGGCAGTGGGGAAGTGCGCATGCTAAGCGCCGCGGACGGCGGGATCTACTATCAGACTTTTGCCGACAGTGAGGTCAACCACGAGGTCGACATTGGCCGCAATCTTGTCTATGCGGTCGAGGAAACCACTGGCCTGGCCCGCCCGGCCTGCAATGTACCCGGCTGCACCCACGACAGTGATGCCTGCCCAGCTTTCATCCAAGGCTCGGCCACTTGTTATGCCGATGGCAGCGAGGTCTATCTCTACATCTGCCTATATAAAGAAGCGGAAGATACAACCGTTTTCCGTTTAGAGAAAATCAACGCGGACCATACCCAACGTACCTGCCTTGCAGATGATTTACCGTTTGGATGGGTACAGCCTATCGGCATGGCGGCGGATGACACGCACCTTTATTTCTTAACCACTGACAACTACAGCAACTCCACCATGTCCGCCATGCTGCTGGCCGTTTCTAAAGCAACCGGCGATATGCAGACGCTTTACCAGCTGGACGGTCTTGAAAACGGGCGTGGCAGCACGGGGCAAGTTACTTTCGTCAATCTTGTCGGTGCCAGCGGCTGCCAGCTGTATTTTACCCATTCCGAAACAAACCCCGATCCTAATAAGTATTATAATTCCGCCGTGCAGGTCTGGTGTTATGACCTTGCCGCCAACCAGTGCACCGCCGCCCAACGGTACGAGGTCGATGATGGCACCATCGTCATCCCGTCGCAGGAAGTCCACGATGATTACGGCAACACCTACACAAACAGCGGTGTCATCAGCCACAGCCACCTCTATTACACCCTGACCGGCTACTACGGGTCTTTTAGCAGCGGCATTGCCGAATGCGACAACGAGCACGGCACCGCCGCCGTGCTGGATGCAGCCACCGGGCAGCGCACCGTGCTTGCCGAAAACCTGCCCACTACCACCGCCGAGTACGAGGCAAACTACAGCGTCGCGCGTTATCACGATGGCTGGCTGCTGACGGTGGACGAATGGGTCCGCGGTTCTGACGGCATGGGCACCGGCGATGGCACCAGCGCACAATATTTCTGCGATGGCAGTGGCCAGATGACCCTCATCCCGCAAAAGCGTTATGCCGAGGGCAAGGGTGTACAGGACATCCAGATTTTGGACATCCAGAACGGCCAGGTGCTGGTCATCTACGATGAACAGATTGACACCCGACAGGGCATTGACAAATCCGGCACAGCCTACACCTACACGCCAGTCTGGCGCCTGTACGGTGTCATGCCGTTGGAAGACCTGCTTGCCGGCAGCATCGATTTCACTCCCTTGCAGTTCATTTCCTGAGCATTGACAGCATTGACGCAGACAACTCAACAAAATTTGCCGTCTTTTGCTTGCATATTTTCCCGTTTTGGCGTATAGTAAGGGCAGTATTCTGACAGGGAGAAGCAAACACTATGGCCAAAATTCACCGCAACGATATGCCCGTCCAGCACCCCACCCAAACCATCACCCTGCCCAAAGAGCCGGAACCTGTTGCCCCCAAGGCTACCGCACCCCAGTTCTACGACCAGGACAAGGACGCCGACTACGAGGCCCCGCACCCGGCCAAAGGCAGGGACAGCGCCGCGAAAGCGGGCAAAGCCAAAAGCAAAAAGGATCTGGCCTACACCATCGCCATGGTGGTTTTTGCGGTCATCTTCCTGGTCAGCGGCGGGCTGCTGGTCAAGCGCTTTTTCGACGATAAAAAGACAGAAAACGAGTTTTCCGACCTGCAATCGATGATCGACGTTGCCGCTACGCCCGCCCCGGCCGAGGACAGCGAGCCTTCCAACGCCGCCAAATTCGCCGCCCTGAAAGACCAGAACAGCGATTTCATGGGCTGGATCTCCATCGAGGGCACCAGCCTGGACTTCCCGGTCATGTACGCGCCCAACAACAAAGACTACTACTTAAAACACGATTTCAAGCACCAGTACAGCGATTACGGCGTGCCGTACCTGGATGAAAAAACGACCATCGGTGCCAATGCCCAAAGCAATAACCTGATCGTCTACGGCCACAACATGAAGACCGGCACCATTTTCGGCTGCCTGACCGAGTATAAAAAAGCGGCCTATTATCAGGAACACCCCTACATCGAGTTCGACACCCTGTACGGCGACGCCAAGTACGAGGTCTTTGCCGCCTTTGCCATCGACGTGGTACAGGACACCAGCTTCGTCTATAACCAGTACGTTGATATGGACGAGGATACCTACAACGACTACGTGGCCGAGGTCATCCGCCGCAGCGATGTAGACAGCGGCATCCGCCCCGAGTATGGCGAGCAGCTGCTGACCCTTTCTACCTGCGAATATTCCTCGGCCAACGGGCGGTATGTGGTAGTCGCCCGCAAGGTAAGTCCCTAATTTATTTCGGTAATAGCATTACAAACTTTATTTCCTTTTGCAAATGCAAAATTTTATGCGCAAAATCAGCTTTTATACTTGCCTAAATTTTGCAGGCGTGGTAAACTGATAAATGCGCAAGAACTCGTGATGAGTCTTATGGTGTAAGAACTCGGAAGAGAAGAATATGCGCAGCGGGCGGCCGTAGCCCTTGACGGCCGCCCGCCTTTTTTTTGCAAAACAGTAGACATTTTTCGTAAAATAGAATATACTTATGTGCGTATATTGTTAAAAAGCAAGATCTATACCGTACTGAACATAAACAAGGAGGCGCAACTCTTATGTGTGGAATCGTCGGTTTTACCGGTGCCGCCCAGGCAGCACCAATCCTGTTAGATGGCCTGGCCAAGCTGGAATACCGCGGCTATGACTCGGCCGGTCTCGCCGTGCAGAATGCTGCCGGCAAAATCGAAGTCGTCAAAGCCAAGGGCCGCCTGAAAGTATTAAGCGAGATGACGGACGGCGGCAATGCCCTTACAGGCACCTGCGGCATCGGCCATACCCGTTGGGCCACTCACGGCGAGCCTTCGGTGGTCAATGCGCACCCCCATTACTCCAACGATAAAAAAATTGCCATCGTGCATAACGGCATCATCGAGAACTACCTAGAGATCAAAGAGCGCCTGACCAACAAAGGCTTTACCTTTGTCTCCCAGACGGACACCGAGGTGCTGGCCCAGCTGCTGGACTACTATTACATGGGTGAGTCCGCCGGCGACCCGCTGGACGCCATCGCCCGCACCATGCTGCATGTGCGCGGCTCCTACGCGCTGGGCGTACTGTTTGCCGACGAGCCGGGCACCATCTACGCCGCCCGCAAGGACAGCCCGTTGGTGGTCGGCAAGGCCGAGAGCGGCACCCTGATTGCTTCTGACGTGCCCGCGCTGCTCAAGTACACCCGCACGGTCTACTACATCGACAACCTGGAGATCGCGCGGCTGACGCCTGATTCTATCGAGTTTTTCGATACTGACAAAGAACCTGTCCAGCACGAAGCTTCCACCATCGAGTGGGACACCGAGGCAGCCGAAAAGGGCGGCTTCGAGCATTTCATGATGAAAGAGATCCACGAGCAGCCCGCCGCTGTCCGGGATACGCTTTCCCCGCGCCTGAAGGACGGCAAGATTGATCTGTCCGAGCTGGCTCTGGACGAGGACGCTATCCGCGGCATCCACCGCATCTACATCATCGGCTGCGGCTCCGCTTACCATGTGGGCATGGCCGCGCGCTATGTATTCGAGAGCCTGGCCCGCCTGCCGGTGGAGGTCGACGTTGCCAGCGAGTTCCGTTACCGCAACCCCGTGCTGGAGCCGGATTCTCTCGCGCTGGTCATCAGCCAGAGCGGCGAGACCGCCGACACCCTGGCCGCCCTGCGCCTGTGCAAGGACCGCGGCGTGCGCACAGTGGGCATCGTCAACGTGGTGGGTTCCAGCATTGCCCGCGAGGCTGACGCCACCATGTACACTTGGGCCGGGCCGGAGATCTCCGTGGCCACCACCAAAGCCTACAGCACCCAGCTGGCAGCCTGCTACCTGCTGGCCACCGAGTTTGCCCGCGTGCGCGGCACCCTGGCCGACGGCCAGTACGAGAACCTTGTGGTCGAGCTGGAAGCCCTGCCCGAAAAGATTGAAAAGACGCTGGCCGACAAGGAGCGCATCCAGTGGTTTGCCAGCAAGTATGCCAACGCCAAAGACGCCTTCTTCATCGGCCGCGGGCTGGATTACGCCGTAGCACTGGAAGGCAGTCTGAAATTCAAGGAGATCAGCTACATCCACTCCGAGGCCTTCGCCGCAGGCGAGATGAAACACGGCCCCATCTCTCTGGTGGAGAAGGGGACACTGGTCGTGGGTATCCTGACCCAGCCGGATCTGTTCGAAAAGAGCGTTTCCAACATGGTCGAGGTCAAGAGCCGCGGCGCTTTCCTGATGGGCCTGACCACCTACGGCAACTACAGCATCGAGGACACCGCCGGTTTCACCGTCTACGTGCCCAAGACCGACCCCCACTTTGCCACCAGCCTGTCGGTCATTCCGCTGCAGCTGCTGGCCTATTACGTCAGCTGTGCCAAGGGCCTGGATGTCGACAAACCGCGCAACCTGGCAAAATCTGTCACGGTTGAGTAATTTTCACCAAAAAGCAAAGCCTATCTTTATAGAAACTGCCCGCTCCGTTTGTGCGCAGCATGCAACACGACGGAGCATTTTTGTGCTATAATGGATGTAAGCCTAAATAGTCATACAAAAATGTCGAGCTGTCAAGGAAGTACTCTGTAGGGGCGAACATTGTCCGCCCGTGCCCGTTTGGCATAGCAGTTGCTTTCCCATAGTTCTGCACAATATTTCCATCCTATTAAGATTTTTTATCATTTTTCATAAATCCAAACCAAAAGGAAACAACATGCAACAGGATTCAAAACAAATCATCAAGGGTCTGCCGCGGCGCATTGCGCTGATGCTGCTGGACTGCGGGCTGATCGTGCTGTGCTACTGGCTGGCCGTCATGCTGCGGTTTGACAGCGGCGATGCCTACAAGCGGGTGCTGACCATCCGCGCTATGGCCCCCATGCTGGCCTACGTGCTGCCGATCTATATGATCGTGTTCTGGTTCGGCGGCCTGTACGAGATCATGTGGGAATACGCCGGCATGCGTGACCTGGCCCGCCTGACTTGTCTGTCGGGCCTGGCCACCGGCATCATCATGCTGTTCGACCTGTTCTATCACAGCCGCCCCATTTCCGGCGCTGTGCTGATCTTTGGTGCGGTGTTCAACACGGCGGCCATAGCGGGCGTGCGCTTCCTATGGCGGTTCAGCAGGACGCTGCACGACGCCTGTGTTAATAAACCCGAGGACGACACGCCGCTATTGATCGTAGGTGCGGGCAATGCCGGCGCCTGGGCCGTCAACCTCTGCAAAAACAAGAACCAGAGCTTCGGCAACCCGGTCTGCCTGGTGGACGACGACCTGACCAAAAAAGGCCTGCGCGTGCAGGGCGTGCCGGTGCGCGGCACCATTTCGGATATCCCGGAATTGGTGCGCAAGTACCATATTGTGGAGATCATCATCGCCATCACCACGCTGAAAGGCGAGCGCCTGAACGAAGTGATCAACTTGTGCAACTCCACCCATTGCCGCGTGCGGATGCTGTCTGACCCGCAGGCGGTGGATGCCAACGGCAAGCCGGTGGTGGCTGGTCTGCGTGAACTGAACACCTCGGACTTTCTTTCCCGCGATGAAGTGCAGCTGAACAGCGCCCAGATCTCGGAATACCTGCATGACAAGGTGGTTCTGGTCACGGGCGGCGGCGGCTCCATCGGCAGTGAGCTGTGCCGCCAGATCATGCGCTACCGCCCGCGCCAGCTGTTGATTTTCGATATTTACGAAAATTGCGCCTACGAGCTGGAAATGGAGCTGCGCAATAAATACGGTGCAGATATCAACGTTGTCACGCTGATCGGCTCCATCCGCGATATCAAGCGTCTGGATGAAGTGTTTGAAACCTATCATCCATCCGTTGTGTTCCATGCAGCTGCCCACAAGCATGTGCCGCTGATGGAAGTAAGCCCGGCGGAAGCCGTTAAAAACAACGTGTTCGGCACCAAAAACCTGCTGACCAGCGCGGCAGAGCATGGGGTGGAGCGCTTTGTGCAGCTTTCGACCGATAAGGCGGTCAATCCTACCAATGTTATGGGCTGCACCAAACGCATCTGCGAAATGCTGATCCAGACCTTTGCTAAGAACACTTCCATGAAGTGCATGGCCGTGCGCTTTGGCAATGTGTTGGGCAGCCATGGCAGCGTGATTCCGCTGTTTGAAGAGCAGATCAAGAACGGCGGCCCCGTTACCATCACCCACCCGGACATCGTGCGCTACTTTATGACGATCCCGGAAGCTGCCCAGCTGGTGCTGCAGGCCGGCGGTCTGGCCCAGAGCGGCAGCATCTATGTGCTGGATATGGGTGAGCCGGTCAAAATCATGGACCTGGCCACCCGGCTGATCCGGTTCTATGGTTATGAGCCGAACGTAAACATGGAAATCAAGGTAACGGGCCTGCGCCCCGGCGAAAAGCTGTACGAGGAGCTGATGCTGGATTCCGAGCAGGACCGCATGACCAAAACCGCCCACGATAAAATCTTTATTGCTCCGCCCATGCAGATTGACCTGGCGGCATTCTATGAGGAACTGCAGAACCTGCGTCACGATGCGGAGCATAATGACGAGGGCGTGGTGCTCAGCCTGCAGCGCATGGTGGGCACTTATCACCCCAACCGCGTGGTGAACGAGGACCACACCGTAAGCGCCGCCCATGGCAACACTGAAACCATTGATAAGGAAGAGCTGCAAAAGGCGCTGGACGAACAGCATTCCACCCAGCAAAACGCCCAGTGACGGCGGTCTGGCGGGGCCCGCAGGCGCAAAACCTTCCCCAAGGAGGCTTGACTTATGTATGAATCCTGCATCAAGCGTTTGCTTGACCTGATTTTGTCGCTGGCAGCCTGTGTGGTGCTGGCGATCCCAATGGGAATTATTGCCCTGTGGATCAAAAAAGATTCGCCGGGACCGGTGTTCTTTAAGCAGCGCCGGGTTGGCCGCGGCAAAAAATGCTTTAATATCTTAAAGTTCCGCACCATGCGTGGGGATACCCCCCACGATGTTCCCACCCACCTGCTGAAAAACGCAGACAGCTATATCACCAAAAGTGGGGCGTTCCTGCGCCGCACCAGCCTGGATGAGCTGCCGCAGATCTATAACATTGTGGCAGGGCAGATGTCCATCATCGGCCCGCGCCCGGCGCTGTATAATCAGTATGACCTGATCGCCGCGCGCGATGCCGTGCATGCCAATGACATCCGCCCCGGTCTGACCGGTCTGGCCCAGATCAATGGCCGCGATGAGCTGCCGATTGATGTGAAAGCCCGCTATGACGGTGAGTATGCCGCTGACATCACTTTCCTGAACGATGCAAAAATCTTTTTGCATAGCATTACTTATGTGTTCCAGCGCCGCGGCGTGGTAGAAGGCGGCACCGGCACCATGCAGCAGGCCGAAAACAGCCAAAAAAAGCAGAAATAATCCCCGCTTTGGCAATTTGACCAAATGGAAAACCACTGCAAAACCAACATATTTTGCTAAAAAATCCAAATTAACCAAGAAAATATTGAGTTTTTCGTTGAAATATGTTGCAAAAGTCAACCTGATTGTGTAAAATATACATTGTAGTTAAATCTATTTGTGTCAAAATAACAGCAATGAGCCGATGGGAGCTTCTGTTCGGCCATTGTCAATTTGCATATAAACATGAAGGAGAGGCAGTATTATGGCAAACAGGGTATTCCAGAATGTGGTCTACCAGATGAGGGACGCGATCGACCGCGTGGTAGGCGTGGTGGACGAAACGGGAGCCGTCATCGCCTGCTCCGAGCTGGGGCAGATCGGCGAAATGCGGGAAGGCTTTGCTGTTGCCCGCCTGACGGCCGGGGATGCCTTTGAAATGGACGGTTATGCCTACCACCAGTTCTCCAACGCAAAACATAACGATTATGCTGTGTTTGTGGAAGGCAACGATCCCACTGCCGCCCAGTTTGCTTCGCTGCTGTCCATCAGCCTGCAGAGCATCAAGCAGTACCACGATGAAAAGTTTGATAAAACCAATTTCATCAAGAATGTGGTGCTGGATAATATCCTGCCCGGTGATATTTACGCCAAAGCGCGGGAGCTGCACTTTGTTTCGGATGTGCAGCGCGTGGTTCTGTTGATCCGCGTTACCTCCGGCAATGATATTTCCGCTTATGATGTGGTCAGCAGCCTGTTCCCGGATAAACAGAAAGACTTCGTGTTCAACATCAGCGAAACAGATACCGTGCTGGTGAAAGAAATCCGCCCTGATAACAATACCCGCGATATGGAAAAGCTGGCAGCTTCCATTGTGGATACCCTGCAGGGCGAACATTATATCAAGGCAGTTGTCGGCATCGGCACCCCCATCAACAACATCAAGGATCTGGCCTCCTCCTTTAAGGAGGCGCAGATCGCCATGGAAGTTGGTAAGGTATTTGATACCGAAAAGCAGGTCATCAGCTATGATCACCTGGGCATTGCACGCCTGATTTATCAGCTGCCTACCACCCTGTGCGAAGCATTCCTGCGCGAAGTATTCAAGCAGGACAGCATTGATTCGCTGGACTCTGAAACGCTGTTCACCATCCAGCGCTTTTTTGAGAACAACCTGAACGTTTCCGAAACCAGCCGCGGTCTGTTTGTGCACCGCAACACGCTGGTTTACCGCCTGGAAAAGATCAAGAAGCTGACCGGCCTGGATCTGCGCAAGTTTGACGATGCGATTGTGTTCAAAGTAGCCCTGATGGTCAAAAAGTATCTTTCCTCTGACCCTGCCCGTTACTAAAATATCCTATAAGCGCTTTTTCCGCGCCCCCCTGCTTGGTGGGCGCGTTTTTTGTTGCAGGTTTGCTGGAAGAGAAGATGAGCGGATAAGTGGAATGCAGGAAAACAAAACGGATGGATGAAGAAAAATAGGAGAGGGGAGAACGGAAAAAGGGGCGGATGAATAAGGGCAATACCGCATAATTCTAAGTGCCGATACGGTGAGCGAGGTGCGGCAGATGCTAAGCCAAAAGCGCAGATAATACTGGATGCTGCAA
>OLSN01000547.1_pt1 | contig 39968 bp, 36 predicted proteins | sample 1672411 | NCBI WGS metagenome assembly OLSN01 (sample SAMEA3136683, study PRJEB25190) | human gut metagenome | biome: human gut; feature: human-associated habitat; material: faeces | place: Austria | collected 2013 | reverse complement strand
CGCCTCTGCGGAGGCGACAAGGGGGCTTTGCGGTCGCCCCCTTGACCCCTTCGCAATGCACGCCCATGCGCAATGCACACCCATGTTTCTTGATTTTGATTGTTGCAGGGGGATTCGCGCCTGTGGGCGCGACAAGGGGGCAGCGATGGCGTTATCCCTTCCTTAAATACAGTCCCCTCTGCTGCACAATCCCGTCCGCCTTCTGCACAATCGCGGGGCGGCGCTGCTGGGTGATGTCCGCGTCCATCACGTCATAAAACATCGCCGTTTCCGGCGTGTAGTCCACCGCTTCGCAGCCGACCGCATTCAACAGGCGCTTTGCATTCGACAGCGGCCACGAGAGCGCTTTTTCCTGATTTGCGTCGCCGTCCAGCCGGGCGTCCTGTGCCATTTCGTACAGTGAGGCATATAGCTCTGCTGCCGTTTCCGCGCCTGTGCTGATGATGGTAACGGATTCCTGCGCGAAAAGCGCTTCGATGGTCTGCGCGTCCAAAGCGATTCGCCCTTCTGCTTCCACCAAACGGCGGCGGAACTCAGTCTCATCCGCCACCACAACAGGCTTGGGAGGCTTGCGGCGCATGGCGCTCACAATGCTCCCGATGGCGGCGCAGAGCGATACCGACTGCGCAACGATGCACAGCGCGAATCGCCCCATCCAGCCGCTGTTTTCCGGTGTCACGCAGCTGGGCAGCGTCAGCCAGAGCGCCAGCGCACCCAGATTCAGCACCGCGGCGGCGAGCGGGAAAATCAGCGGCTTCCAGTCCCGCTTTTGGGTGGCGGGAATTTCAGCGCGTACCAGTGTCATGGATTGCAGCGCGGCGGCTTCCCGCGCATAGAGCAGATGCAGCAGCTGCCGGCGCGCAGGGTCGGTTTCGCTGGTTAGGCGCGCCTGCTCCGCGGTTTGCAGCTGCTGTACAGCGGCTTGCAGCATTTCTTCGGTCGATTTCATGTCGATTTTCTGCCTTTCGGGGGATGCTCTCCCCAATACAAGGGTACTGCATCTGACTTTCTTTGTCAAGTGCGGCGAAAAAAACAAGGATTTTCGGGATTTTTGCAGAATATTTCATTCGGTATGCTCTGAAAGGGCTTCCATGCGTAGAGAGAATGAGAAAGGCAGGGCAAATCCTATGGCGATGAGCGCCGAAGAAAGACAGCAAATGCTCCTGACGCAGCCGGTGGAGAAGATTATCCCGAAAATGGCGCTTCCCACCATCTGCTCAATGCTGATTACCTCCATTTATAATATGGCGGACACCTATTTCGTCAGCCAAATTGGCACGGCGGAAGCCACCGCAAGCGGCACATCCGCCTCCGCCGCCGTCGGCATTGTCTTTTCCGTGATGGCGATGATTCAGGCGCTGGCGTTCATGTTCGGCATGGGCAGCGGTACGAACGTCAGCCATCTGCTGGGCATGGGCAAGCGCAAGGAGGCGGAAGTGTACAGCGCGGTCGGCTTCTTTTCCGCAGTGGCGGCGGGCGTGCTGATTGCGGTGCTGGGCAATGTGTTCAATGAGCCGCTGATGCGCCTGCTTGGCGCGACGGAGACCGCTATGCCGTATGCGCTGGATTACGCACGGTATATTTTCCTCGCCGCGCCGTTCATGATGGGGTCGTTGTCAATGAACAACCTCCTGCGCTTTCAAGGCTTGGCGACGTATGGCATGGTCGGCATCATTTCCGGCGGCGTGCTGAATATGCTCCTTGACCCGCTGCTGATTTTCGTGTTCAACATGGGTATTGCGGGCGCATCGATTGCGACGGCAATTTCGCAGCTGACGAGCTTTGTCATCCTGCTGGTGATGTGCAGCACGCACGCCGACGCCATCACGATTCATCCGCGCAACTACCGCCCAACGAAGCAGATGTACGCCAAAATCCTGAACAACGGTCTGCCGTCGCTGGGGCGGCAGGGCATCATGAGCGTGTCGACGTCGCTGCTCAACAATGCCGCGGCGGTCTATGGCGACCCGGCGATTGCGGCGTTCGCGATTGTCAGCCGCTGCCTGAATTTCGTCAACTCCACCGTTGTCGGCTTCGGGCAGGGCTTCCAGCCGGTCTGCGGCTTCAATTACGGCGCGAGAAAATATGACCGGATGCACCGTGCGTTTTCCTTCAGCGTCAAGGTAACGACGATTGTGCTGCTGGTGCTGGGCGCGGCGGGCTTCGCCTTTGCCGAGCCGGTCGTCACGCTGTTCCGCCGCTCCGACCCGGAGGTCATCCGCATCGGCACGGAAACCTTCCGCATTCAGATTCTGACCGTGTGGGCGTGGGGCTTTATTACGCTGAGCAACATGTACACGCAGGCGATTGGCTACGGCATCCGCTCGACGATTCTGGCGGCGGCGCGTCAGGGCTTGTTCCTGATTCCGACGCTGCTGGTGCTGCCGAACGTGTGGGGGCTGCGCGGGCTGGAAGTCTGCCAGCCGCTGGCGGATGTGCTGACGCTTGCCCTCGCCGTTTGGATGATGACGAAGGTCATTCGTGCGCAGAAGGCGCAAATGGCGCAGGAAACCGCGTGAAGCCCTTGCAAATCGCATGACAGAATGGTATAATAGCCCTTGCGATTGACCCCATTTTGTGCGAATTTGAAGGGAGCAGCCTTTATGAAGCAGATTACATCCGCCCAGCTGCGGGAAATGTTCCAGCAGTTCATGGAGTCCAAGGGACATCATCGGATTCCCTCCGCCTCCGTTATTCCGGAAAATGACCCGACCGTCCTGTTCACCACCGCCGGTATGCACCCGCTTGTGCCGTACCTGATGGGTACGCCCCACCCCGCTGGCACGCGCCTGACCGACGTGCAGAAGTGCATCCGCACGGGTGATATTGACGACGTGGGCGACCCCAGCCACCTGACCTTCTTTGAAATGCTGGGCAACTGGTCGCTGGGCGACTATTTCAAGAAGGAAATGATTCCGTGGAGCTGGGAGTTCCTGACGAGCGAGAAGTACCTCGGTCTGGATCCCGACAAGCTGGCGTTCACTGTCTTTGAGGGCGACGAGGACTGCCCCCGCGACGAGGAAGCCGCCAATCTCTGGCGCAGCTGCGGCGTGAAGGATGACCACCTGTTCTATCTGCCGAAGGAACACAACTGGTGGGGCCCGGCGGGCATCACCGGTCCGTGCGGCCCGGATACCGAGATGTTCATCATCACCAAAAAGCCCTGCGGCCCGAACTGCTCGCCTGCCTGCCACTGCGGCGCGTATCTGGAAATCTGGAACGACGTGTTCATGCAGTACAACAAGCAGAAGGACGGTACGTTCATTCCGCTGAAGCAGAAGAACGTCGATACCGGCATGGGCCTGGAACGCACGATTTGTGTGCTGACGGGCAAGAAGACCGTCTATGAGACGGACGCCTTCACCGACATTCTGGCGAAGATTGCCGAACTGTCCGGCAAGGAGTACGGCGCGGATGAGGAAACGACCAAGGCGTTCCGCATCATTGCTGACCACATGCGCACGTCCACCTTTATTCTGGGCGACGACCGCGGCGTGTCCCCGTCCAACACGGATCAGGGCTATATTCTCCGCCGCCTGATTCGCCGCGCAGTGCGCTACGGGATGCAGCTCGGTATGCCCGACGGCTTCACCTGCGAAATTGCGAAGGTTATCATCAACCAATACAAGAATGCGTATCCGGAGCTGGAGCGCAACGCGGCGTTTGTCATCGATCAGCTGACGTTGGAAGAAGGCCGCTTTGCCCGTACGCTGAAGCAGGGCAACAAGGAGTTCGACAAGGTGGCGTCCCGCGCGGCGGATGGCAAGATTGACGGCGAGACGGCGTTCCACCTCTACGACACCTACGGCTTCCCGATTGAGATGACCGTGGAACTGGCGAAGGAGCGCAATCTGACGGTGGACACCGCCGGATTTGAGGAAGCGTTCCGCAAGCATCAGGAGCTGAGCCATCAGGGTGCGGAGCAGAAGTTCAAGGGCGGTCTGGCGGACACGAGCGAGGAAACCGCACGCCTGCACACCGCGACTCACCTGCTGCACGCGGCGCTGCGCAAGGTGCTCGGCGACGAAGTGGCGCAGAAGGGCTCGAACATCACGGCGGAACGTCTGCGCTTCGACTTCTCCTTCGGCCGCAAGGTGACCAAGGACGAGCTGGCGCAGGTCGAAAAGATGGTCAATGAAGCGATTCAGGCGAAAGTGCCGGTTGTGTGCGAAGAGATGACCGTGCCGGAAGCGAAGGAGAAGGGCGCAATTGGCCTGTTTGAGTCCAAGTACGGCGAGAAGGTTCGCACCTACAAGATGGGCGATTACTCCTTTGAAATCTGCGGCGGCCCCCACGCGCAGAACACCGGCGATTTGGGCACGTTCAAGATTCAGAAGGAAGAATCCTCTTCCGCTGGCGTCCGCCGCATCAAGGCGGTTCTGATTCCCGACCAGAAGTAACCAGAGGCGCTGCCTCTGGACTCCGCCAAAGGGTCTTCGACCCTCTGGACTCCCTTTCGCGCGATTCAGTTGGTGACGCTTTCAGGCTATGCCCGCGTGTTTATTGAGGGAGACGAACGTCAGCTGAAACTTTCGCGCAGTGATCGAGGTACAAAATGCACCCCTCTTTCGGTGACTTGCCGAAGGAGGGGTGCTTGCTATCAGAAATCAGCAGTATCAGTAGTTTTCCGCCTTGACCATGAAGTAGCTCTGCGGATGTGCACACACCGGGCAGATTTCCGGCGCTTTCTTGCCCACAACGATATGGCCGCAGTTCGCGCATTCCCAAATCACGTCGCCGTCCTTGGAGAACACAAGGTCATTTTCCACGTTCGCCAGCAGGCGGCGGTAGCGTTCCTCATGCGCCTTCTCGATGGCGGCGACCATGCGGAATTTATGCGCAATCGCCGGGAAACCCTCGGCGTCCGCTTCCTCTGCCATGCGGACGTACATGTCTGTCCACTCGGCGTTCTCGCCCTCAGCGGCGTGCAGCAGGTTCGCCGCGGTATCCTTGATTTCGCCGCCCTCCAGCAGCTTGAACCACATTTTGGCGTGTTCCTTCTCGTTCGCCGCGGTTGCTTCGAACAGTTCGGCAATCTGCACATAGCCGTCCTTGCGTGCCTTCGATGCGAAGTAGGTGTACTTATTGCGCGCCATAGATTCTCCCGCGAAGGCTTCCAGCAGGTTTTGTTCGGTTTTCGTGCCCTTAAGTTCCTTAGCCATGGTAAAAATCCTCCTAATCGTTGGTTTAACGTGCATTTTGCAGAAGTCTGCTGGAATCATTATACCACAAAATTGAGGAATTTGAAACAGGATTTTTGCCTCCGCAGAGGCGAAATCCCTGCGCTGCACGCGCATATAGCATATAAGTATGAAAGCAAAGTCAACTGAATCGAGAAATGCTTCAATCGCGAAAACTTGACATTGACGCGGCATGGAGTTCGTGGTATAATTCACAATGTATTCATATGCCAAGATAAAGGAGCAGTATGGATAAGAAGAACTATTGGGTCATTGCGCTGATGGTCGCACTTGCCGTCGGATTGCTGGCGGCGGTAACGCTGCTGCGTCCGAGCGGGGGTCAAAATGGCGAAATCGTCGTGACGGTGGATGGCGCGGAGTACGCCCGTGTGCCGCTGGGGCAGAAGCAGACATTGACCGTCACGCAGGAGGACGGCAGCGTCAACGTGATTGAGATCAGCGAGCGCGGCGCGGTGATGGCATCCTCAACATGCCATAATCAGCTGTGCGTCCAAATGGGCGAAGTGACGCTGGACAACTGGGAGACGCGCCCCAATCAGCAATTCATTATCTGTCTGCCCAATCGGGTAAGTGTGGAATTGGTGGTGAAGGAATGAAAAAAACAGCGGTGCTTTCGGGGCTGATGGCGTTGACGCTGCTGCTGGGCGGATGCAGTGCGCAGCAGGCAGGCGGCGAAACCCCGACGACACCCCCCGCCGCGGCCGCCACGGTTGACCCGGCAGAAAAAACAACGGGCGTGGGTTTCTACTTCGACACAGTTGTGACCATCACGCTCTACGGCGCGGACGACACCCTGATGGATGACATCTGGGCGGCTTGCAAGCGCTACGAGAACATGCTCTCCAAAACGGTGGAGGGCAGCGACGTCAGCCGCATCAACAACGCTCATGGGCAGACCGTGACCGTTGATGCGGAAACGTGGAACGTCCTCAGCGAAGCGAAGAAGCTCAACCGCTTGACCGGCGGCGCGTTCGCCATCACGATTGCGCCCCTGACCGCGCAGTGGGACTTCACCGGCGGCACGAACCGTATGCCGACCGATGAGGAGCGAATCGCCGCCCTGCCGCTGGTGGACGACGAGCAGCTCACGCTGGGCGAGAACAACACGGTTACGCTGCCCGCTGGAATGCAAATTGACCTCGGCGGCATCGCCAAGGGCTACATTGCAGACCAAGTGGCGGCACTGGTGCGTGGGCGGTGCAGCGGCGCAATGCTGAATTTCGGCGGCAATGTCTACGCCGTCGGGACGAAGCCGGATGGATCGGCATACCGCGTCGGCGTGCAGGATCCGGACGATCCCAACAACAGCAGCCCTATCGGCGCCTTTTCTGTCATCGACCCCAGCGCCGTGACCAGCGGCCCTATCGGCGTCGTTTCTGTCATCGACCGCAGCGTCGTGACCAGCGGCATCTACGAGCGCGGCTTTACCATCGACGGCGTGCGGTATCATCACATCCTGTCGCCGTGGACGGGACTGCCGTCCGATTCTGATTTGGCGTCGGCCACCATCATTGCGGAAAGCTCCATGGACGCGGATGCGCTGGCGACAGCGTGCATCGTCCTCGGCAGCGAGAAGGCACTCCAGCTCACGCAGGAGAACGGATATCCCGCGCTGATGATTCTGCGCGACGGCACGGTGATGATGAACGACCTGATGAAGCAATGGGGCTACACGTCCTTGCGATGATATGCTATTTTCCTCTGAAAATAGTATCAGCTTTCAATTTCACTTTTTCATAGTTCTCAGGAGGAGGCAATAAACCATGAGTGAAACCAAGACAACTCGGAAACAGCTTCCGGCGTACCTGATTCTGGCGCTGATTGCGCTGGCGGCGGCGCTGCTGCTGGCGGTAACGAATGCGATTACGGCGGGTCCCATCAAGGCGCATGAGGAAGCGGCGCAGAACGCGGCGTTCCAGAGCGTCATGACGGCGGATTCCTTCAGCACCATGAGCATTCCGGATGGCTGCAATGTTACATCGCTGGTGGAAGCGAAGAAGGACGGCAAGACCATCGGCTACTGCGCGGTGTCCTCCGCCAAGGGCTACGGCGGCAATGTCGCTGTGACGCTGGGCGTTGATATGGATGGCAAAATCGTCGGCTGCCAGATTGGCGACACGAACTTTGCCGAGACGGACGGCTTCGGCGCACGTTGGAAAGAACCGGCTCGTGCGGAGGCGTTCATTGGTCTGAGCGCGTTCGGCGGCGACACCATCGAAGCGATTACCGGCGCGACCGTCACCTCCAAGGCGGTGCTGGCGGCATCCAATGATGTGCTGAAGTGCATCAGCCATGTGCTGGGCAAGGACGTCGAAGGCGACGTGCTGGCGTTCGGCGTGAAGGAAGAAAAGCCTGCGCAGACGGTTGAGCTGACAGGCGACGTGCATCAGGGCAAGGCTGTTGGCTTTGGCAACGGCGAAGTGACGGCGCGCCTGACGCTGAATGATGATGGCACGATTGCGGCGCTGGTTATCGACGCTTCCACGCAGACGCCCGGCTTCGGCACGCGCTGCGCGGACGAAGAGTTCACGGCGCAGTTCATCGGCAAGAGCGGCCCGTTTACCCTGAATGAAAATGTGGATGGGCTGACCGGCGCGACCATCACCTCGACGGCAGCGGTGGAGGCCATCAATGCGGCGCTGACTTCGCCCGCGATGGCGGCGGAGGATCTCGAACCTGTGGCGACGGAAGCCCCTGCCGCGACGGAAGAACCTACTGTGCTGGAAAACGCGAAGACCGCGACGATTGCGGGCTTCGGCGGCGCGGACATCACGGTGCAGGTGACAGACGAGAACGGTGTGATTACGGCACTGGTGGTGGATGCGTCCAGCCAGACGGCGGGTCTGGGTCAGAAGTGCGCGGATGAAGCGTTCACGAGCCAGTTCATCGGCAAGAGCGCGCCGTTGACGCTGGGCGAAGGCATCGACGCGGTGGCAAGCGCGACGATTACGTCTCAGGCGGTTGTAGACGCGGTGAACAGCCTGTATGCAGCGGCTGAACCCGTGGAAGAGCCGACGGAAGCACCTGCTGCGACGGAAGAACCCGCTGTGCAGACTGCGGAAGTTAAGACGGCAACGGCTGCGGGCTACGATGGCAACGAAATCACGGTGAACGTGACGGACGAAAACGGTGTGATTACCTCCCTGACGGTGGATGCGTCCACGCAGACGGCGGGTCTGGGTCAGAAGTGCGCGGAGGAAGCGTTCACGGCGCAGTTCATCGGCAAGAGCGCACCGCTGACGCTGGGCGAAGGCATTGACGCGGTGGCAAGCGCGACGATTACGTCTCAGGCGGTAGTAGACGCGGTGAATAGTCTGTATGCGGAAGCACCCGCGAAGGTGCTGACCGCGACGGTCAAGGGCTGGCACGAGGGCGTGGTCGTGACGGTGGAAATTGACAAGAATCATGTCATTACGGCGCTGACGGTGGATGCTTCCGGCGAATTCTACGCGCTGGGCGGCAAGTGTGCCGACGAAGCGTTCACGAGCCAGTTCATCGGCAAGAGTGCGCCGCTGACGCTGGGCGTGGACATCGACGCGGTGACGGGCGCGACGCTGACCTCTCAGGCGGTTGTCGATGCGGTCAACCAGCTGGCGAAGTAATACATGAAGAACGGGCAGGACGTGTGTGATGCGTCCTGCCCGTTTTGTGTTGCGGTGATATGCGGTTATCAGGCTATTTGGTCGCGCCCATCTGGCGCGACACAGCATAGGTGAGAGTGGCTTGGGGGCGCGTCTGAGGACGCGCGAAGTTACTGGCAGGGACGCTTCGCTGCCTGCGCCTTGTTGGCGGCTTCCTTGGAGTTGAGCGTCCGAGGAACGGTTGGGGCGTTGCCCCAAACCCCACCAGAGGCGCTGCCTCTGGACTCCGCAAGGGGGGATCCCCCCTTGACCCCTCCGCGCGATTGAGTTGGTTTCACTCCCATACTGCTTCCGCGTGTTTATTTTTTCGGCGTCAAGCCCAGTTTACCTGCGCATTCATCCATATCCAGCGTCGCAAAATAATCCTGTGCAGTCTCCGCACGGCGAATCAGCTTATAGCCGCCCTCCTGCGTGTACAGCACCTCTGCCGACCGCAGCCGCCCATTATAATTATACCCCATCGCATGACCGTGCGCGCCGGTGTCATGAATCACCAGCAGGTCGCCGATCTTGATTTCCGGCAGGGCGCGGTCGATGGCGAACTTGTCGTTATTTTCGCACAGGCTGCCGACGACGTCATAGATGTGGTCATGCGGCAGGCTTTCCTTCCCGCAGACGGTGATGTGGTGGTACGCGCCGTACATCGCGGGGCGCATGAGGTTCGCGGCGCAGGCATCCACGCCGATGTAGTCCTTGTAGGTGTGCTTCTCGTGAATCACGCGCGTGACAAGCCAGCCCATGTTGCCGGTCATCCAGCGGCCGAGTTCGGTTTTCAGCGCGACGCCGCCGTTCGGGAAGATTTCCTCGTATACCTTGCGGACGCCTTCGCCGACAGCGAGTACATCCGTCGCGGGCTGGTCGGGGCGGTAGGGGATGCCGATGCCGCCGGAGAGGTTGATGAACGCCAGCTCCAAGCCGGTTTCGGCGGCGAGGTCGCGGCCGCAGGTGAAGAGAATCTTCGCCAGCGCGGGGTAGTAGTTGTCGTCCGTGTTGTTGGAGGACAGGAACGCGTGCAGTCCGAAGCGCTTTGCGCCAAGTTCTTTCAGGCGCTTCAAGCCCTCCTGCAATTGGGCATAGGTGAAACCGTATTTCGCGTCGCCCGGATTGCCCATGATTTCGTTGCCGATTTTGAAGTCTCCGCCGGGGTTATAGCGGCAGCAGATGGTTTCGGGAATGCCGCCGTGCTGACGGAGAATGTCAATGTGGGTAATGTCGTCGAGGTTGACGAACGCGCCGAGACGGCGGGCATCGTCGAACTCATAGTAGGGCATGGCGTTGGCGGAGAACATGATGTCCCGCCCGGAGAATCCGCAGGCGTCCGCGAGCATCAATTCCGTGTCGCTGGAGCAGTCCACGCCGCAGCCCTCTTCCTTCAGAATGCGGAGGATAGCGGGGTTCGGCAGGGCCTTGATGGCGAAATACTCCTCAAAATCTTCGCACCACGCAAATGCCTGCTTCAGCGTGCGGGCATTGCGGCGGATTCCGGCTTCGTCGTAGAGGTGGAAGGGGGTCGGGTACTTGGTGGCGGCGTTTTCAAATACCGCGTCAGAAAGCGAAAAATTCGGCATGGCAGTTCACTCCGATTAACTTATTGGATTCCGCGTCAATATAGCACAGAATGCGGGGAAATGCAAGTTTTTCTGCTGTACAGGCGAAGAAAAGGAAAAAATGCGGCGGGAAAAATCAAATTCGGGTATGATTCCGGCGAAACCCCAGCAAAATACTCGATTTTTTCCGCGAACCCTTGTAATTTCGGGGGAATGCCGTTATAATGGTGCAATACCCGGTATCATATTTTCTCGGGTGATACTACTTCCGGATTCGTCAGCGCCGCCTGCTTGCGCCTTTTTGATTCTGGAAATGGTATAGAATGGAGAAGGAGGAAACGATTCTATGGAAGAAGCAACGACTCGCAGTAATTTTGTCTGGGAGGCCGTCGAACAGGATTTGAAGGATGGTCGCTACACGCAAGTGCATACGCGGTTTCCTCCCGAACCCAACGGCTATATGCACATTGGCCACTGCAAGGCGCTGATTACGGACTTCCTGACGGCGGAGAAATTCGGCGGCAAGTGCAACCTGCGCTTTGACGATACGAACCCCGCGAAGGAAGACACCGAGTTTGTCGAAGCCATCAAGAACGACATTCACTGGCTGGGTTTTGACTGGACGGGCGGTCTGTATTACGCTTCTGATTATTACGATAAGTGCTACGAAATCGCGGAGGACTGGATTCGACGCGGCCTGGCGTATGTGGACGAGCTGGACAAGGAGCAGATGCGCGAATACCGCGGCACGCTGACCAAGCCCGGCAAGAATTCGCCGTGGCGCGACCGTCCCGCCGAAGAGAGCCTTGACCTGTTCCGCCGGATGCGCGCGGGCGAATTTGCCGAGGGACAGTACACCCTGCGCGCCAAGATTGACATGGCGTCGCCCAACATCGTCATGCGCGACCCCACCATGTACCGAATTCTCTACAAGGAGCACTGGCGCACGGGCAAGAAGTGGTGCATCTACCCGATGTACGACTTCGCGCACCCGATTGGCGATGCGCTGGAGGGCATCAGCCACTCCCTCTGCTCGCTGGAATACGAAATTCATCGCCCACTGTATGACTGGGTGGTGGAGCACAGCCAGTCCATGCTGCCGGCACGTCCTCGCCAGATTGAGTTCGCCCGCCTGAACATGACCCGCACCGTGATGAGCAAACGCAAGCTGCGCGCGCTGGTCATGGGCGGCTACGTCAAAGGCTGGGATGACCCGCGTATGCCCACGCTGTCGGGTCTGCGCCGCCGCGGCTGCACGGCCGCTGCGATTCGTGATTTCGTCAGCCGCATCGGCTTGAGCAAGGCGGATTCCACCGTGGATACTGCGCTGCTGGATGCCTGCATCCGTGATGATCTTGGCGAAAAGGCTGCGCGTGTGATGGCGGTGCTGCACCCGCTCAAGGTGGTGCTGACGAACTGGGATGCCGACAAGACGCTCACGCTGACGGTCGAAAATCACCCGAAGCACCCCGAAATGGGCAGCCACACAGTAACGTTCGGCAAAGAGCTGTACATTGAGCAGGAGGACTTCATGGAAGTGCCTGCGAAGAAGTTCCAGCGCATGTACCCCGGCTTCGAGGTGCGCCTGAACGGGGCGTACATTGTCAAGTGCGAGGGCTGCAAGAAGGACGAGAACGGCAATGTCACCGAAGTGTACTGCACGGTGGACATGGACAGCCTGTCCGGCAGCGAGGGCGCTGACCGCAAGATTAAGGGCAAGACACTGCATTGGGTGAGCGCGGCGGACGCTGTGCCGTTCGAGGCGCGCCTCTACGACCCGCTGCTGGCGGATGACAGCGCGCTGGAAGATGAAACCGAACCGACCGCCGAGGATGCGGTGGATGCGGAAGAAACCGAAGAGGCAGAGGAAGCGGACGCGAATCTGTCCCGCGCGGATTATGACTTCCTGAAGAAGCTGAATCAGCATAGCCTGACGGTGGTGCGCGGCATGATTGAGCCGTATGCGAAGAAATGCGCGCCGGGGACGGCACTGCAGTTCCTGCGCACGGGCTATTTCTGCAAAGACCCGGATTCCACGGCGGAACTGCCGGTGTTCAACCGCACGGTTGGGCTGCGGGATGCGTTTGCGAAGGCGGCTAAGTAAGGGAATTGCTTTTCTGCGGGAAAGTGCTTTTGCGGAGCAGCGGGGGGCGCCTCTGCGGGAGCGAAATCCCCGCATAAACACGCGGACACAGCATGAAAGCGCGCTCAATCCAATCGCGTGAAAGGGTCAAGGGAGGAACTCCCTTGCAGGGTGCAGGGACAGCGTCCCTGCTGGGGTCAAGGGGCAAAGCCCCTTGCGCCTCCCCACCTTACTTCATGAACACGAACTTTTTGAACTCCATCAGGCAGCGGCCGGCGAAGAAGTCGCCCGTCCAGCCGGAATAGTGCGTCGTGACGGCGAAGTAGAGCGCGTGCCGCCCCGTGACCGCCTTCACGCGCGCCTTGATGCACTCTGCGCCGCGCCCAACGTGGAAGCAGCCGATTTCCTCGCCATCCTCCGCGTCCAAACGCACATGCACGTCGCACGCGCAGCCGAAGCCCATCACATCCGCGAAAAGCTGCATCGTCTTGCTGCCGTAATCCGCGCCGAAGTCGAAATACTTGTAGCCCATAACGCAGCCGTCCTGAATGTTCGTGATGACGCGCTCAAACGGCGTCCGCTCGGCAATCAGCGCGCCGCCCTTCAGCACACACGCCAGTTCCGCGGGCGTCTCCTCATATGGATTCAGCGCATCCGAAAAGCCCAGCGACGTCATCTCCACCGGCGGAATCGTGCCGTCCGGCAGAATCTCGATTTTTTCCACGCACGCGCGGCGGCTCATCACCGAACCATTCGTCATGCGGTGATAGAAGATGTACCACTGATTCCCGATGCGGCAGATAGACCCGTGGTTGTTGCCTGCCGGGTAATCCACGCCGTTATCGACGATGTAGCCGCGGTAGGTGTAGGGTCCCATCGGCTTGTCGGACGTGGCGTAGGCAAGGCGGCTGCCGCGCTTTGGGGAATAAATGAAGTAGTAAGTATCCCCGATTTTACGCAGCGACGCCGCCTCATAGAAGCGGGAATCGGGATCGGTGAATCCGCCGTTTTCCGTCACTTCGCAGGGGATGATGTGCTCCAGATAGGTGCCATCCAGCACATGCGTCATGTCCTGCGGGTCAATCTTCGCGATGAACGAGCGCTCAAAGCCGCACGCGATATACACCTGCCCGTCATCATCCACCAGCACACCGGGGTCGATGAACCAGCCGTTGACGCACACAGAATCCGGAATCGTATACTTGTAGCGCCCCAGCAGCGTGAACGGGCCTTCGGGACGGTCGGACACAGCGACGCACCCCTTCGCGCCGATGATGTAGGCGAAAAGATAATACTTTCCGTCCTTCTCCACCACGTCCGGGGCATACAGCTCGTTGTGTTCCTTCGTCCAGTCGGTGTCGGCGGGATGGTCGAACGTGTCGCGCGTGCGGAAAATAACGCCGTGATCTGTCCAGTGATTGAGATCGTCCACAGGCGCGGACCAGCACTTCAGCACATAATCGCAGAATTGGTCGTGCCCGACTCGGTCATGCGAGCCGTAGACATACACGCGGCTGCCAAACACGCGCGGTTCGCCGTCTGGAATGTACTCCCACAGCGGCAGATAGGGATTCGGCATGGATAATTCCTCCTTTTTCGTGAGAATGAAAGTCTTTATCAACACTATACCGCCCAAAAAGCAGGAAGTCAAGCGGTGAATGGCGAATAAATAAACCATGCACCTTTCCGATGATGCGAAAGGTCACAAAGGAGGCACAACTTATGTCTTTGACCCCTCATGATATTGCCCGTATGCTCGACCACAGCACGCTCCAGCCTTTCCTGACGGAGGATGATATCCGCCGCGGCTGCGAGCTTGCGCTCAAGTACGACACCGCTTCCGTCTGCGCACGTCCCTGCGATGTGCCGATTTTGGCGGAAATGCTGCGCGGCAGCGACGTCAAGGTCTGCACCGTCATCGGCTTCCCGCACGGCGCACACGCCACGCAGATTAAGGTGGACGAAGCGCGTCTGGCGCTGGATCAGGGCTGCGAAGAGCTGGACATGGTCATCAACATCGGCGAAATGATTCGCGGCAACGAAGCGTATGTGCAGGATGAAATCAAGCAGATTTGCGACCTTGCGCACAGCCGGAACGCGATTGTCAAGGTGATTCTGGAAACGTGCTACCTGACGGACGCGCAGAAGAAGCGCTGCTGTGAACTTTCGGAAGCGGCGGGTGCTGATTTCGTCAAAACGTCCACAGGCTACGGCACAAAGGGCTGCACCATCGACGACCTGAAGCTGATGCGCGCGTCCGTTTCCGACCATGTGCGCGTGAAGGGTTCCGGCGGTATCCGCGACTTGGACACCGTGCTCGCCGCCCGCGCCGCCGGTGCATCCCGCTGCGGCGTTTCCGCAACCGAGAAAATCATGGCAGAAGCCGAAGAACGCTACCGCGAAGGGAAGCTGTGAGAGGGGGAGACCCAAGGGGCGTTGCCCCTTGACCCCACAAGGGACTTCGTCCCTTGACCCTTTCGCGCGATTGAGTTGGTGACACGCTCATGCAGTACCCGCGTGTTGATTGGGGACACCGCGCAGTCTGCATAAAAACCAAGACGCAAAAAGACCGCTGCACATCTCATGCAGCGGTCTTTCTGATTGTCAATTAGTGCGTCAGCAGCAGCATCGCCACAAACAGCGCCGTAATCACCCAAGTACCGGCCTTGATGTTCTTCGCCTTGCCCGTGCAGAGGTTAATCACCACATAGGACAGCAGGCCGAAGCAAATGCCATAGGAAATGTTGTACGCGAAGGGCATAATCGCCAGCGTCAGGAACGCCGGAACAGCTTCCGTCGCGTCCAGCCACTTAATGTCCTTGACGCAGTTCATCATTAGCACGCCGACGTAAATCAGCGCCGCCGCCGTCGCGCAGCCGGGAACAAGCTGCGCCACCGGGCTGAGGAACATGGCGACAAGGAACATCAGCGCCGTCACCATCGAGGACAGACCCGTACGGCCGCCCTCCGCCACGCCAGAGGAGGATTCGACGAACGTCGTCACCGTGGACGTGCCGCAGATTGCACCCGTGGTGGTCGCAATCGCATCCGCCAGCATCGCCTTGTCCATGTTCGGCACTTCGCCGTCCTTGGTCAGCATGTTGCCGCGCGCGCAAGCGCCGTACAGCGTGCCGATGGTGTCAAACATATCCACCATGCAGAACGCCAGCGCGGTTGTCGCAATGGTGAGGACGGTGTTCGCCACGCCATGCGCCTCAACATAGGGCGCGAAGTTGAAGCCCTCGGTGAAGACCTTGCCGAACGCGCCGGAGAAGAACTCCTCAAACGCTGCGAAGGGGCTGGACATCGTGATGTCCGCGCCGAAGTTCGGAATCGTCAGGAAGCCCAGCACATAGTACAGCACCGTGCCGCCGACAATGCCCAGCAGGACGGAGCCTTTCACGTTGCGGTGGCTCATGATGGCAATCGCCAGCAGCGCGACGATGGTCACAATCATCGCCATGATGCCCACGTTCCAGCCATTCGCGAGCAGGTTGAAGGACGCCAGCGTGACGCCGGTGGATGCGCTCGGAATGATGATGCCCGCATTCTGCAAGCCAAGGAACGCGATGAACAGACCGATGCCCGCCGGAATCGCGACGCGAACCGCCTGCGGAATCGCTTGGAAGATGAGCTTGCGCAGACCCGTGACGGTCAGGAGGATGAACAGAATACCGTCAAAAAGCACCAGCACGAGGGCGTTGGCATAGCTGAAGCCCAGCCCCAGCACGACCGTGTAAACGAAGTAGGCATTCAGACCCATGCCGGACGCCTGCGCGAGCGGCAGGTTCGCCAGCAGACCAATTGCCACCGTGCCGATGACAGCGGAGATGGCAGTGGCGATGTAAATCGCGCCGTAAGTCACGCCGGGGATGCTGGAGAACATGCCCGCATTGACCATCAGGATATACGCCATGGCAAAGAAGGTCGTCAGACCCGCCAAGCATTCGGTCTTGAACGAGCTGCCCTTGGCGGTGTAGCCAAAGTGACGATCAAGCGCGCTTGTGTTCTTAGAAGTAGCCATTGAATCAATTTCCTCCCTTGATTCCTCGTTTTTCCCCTTTTTCGGGGCAAGCATTCCTATTATATCATAATTTGCGCCGCATTTCCACATGTTTTTCTGATTTTCTCGTCTTTTGTTCGGATTTACAGAGAAAAGCGACCCAAGGGGCGTTGCCCCTTGACCTCAGCAGGGACGCTGTCCCTGCACCCTGCAAGGGAGAATGAAACGGGACGAAGTCCCCTCCCTTGACCCTTTCGCGCGATTGAGTTGGATGCGGCTGCATACAGTGCCCGCGTGTTTATGAGGGAAACGGGCGAAATTAGAAGCGCATCCGCTCCTCGATGTAGCTGCGCAGATCCTTCAGCGCCACGCGCTCCTGCAGCATGGTGTCGCGGTCGCGAACCGTGACCGACTGCGTCGCTTCGGTGTCAAAGTCCACGCAAATCGTGAACGGCGTGCCGATTTCGTCCTGACGGCGATAGCGCTTGCCAATCGAACCCGTCTCGTCGTAATCCACCGGGAAATACTTCGCCAAATCCGCGTGGATTTCGCTCGCCAGCGCGCCCAGCTTGTTCTTTTGCAGCGGCAGAACGGCAGCCTTGTAGGGCGCCAGCGCCGGATGCAGGTGCAGCACCGTGCGCACGTCGCCGCCCTCCAGCTCCTGCTCCTCGTAAGCATTGCACAGGAACGCCAGCACCATGCGGTCAACGCCCAGCGACGGCTCGATGCAGTAGGGGATGTAGCGCTCGTTCGTCACCGGGTCGAGGTATTCCAGCGACTTGCCGGAATGGTTTTGATGCTGCGTCAGGTCGTAATCCGTGCGGTCGGCGATGCCCCAGAGTTCACCCCAGCCGAACGGGAACAGGAATTCGAAGTCCGTCGTCGCCTTGGAGTAGAATGCCAGCTTCTCCGGCTCATGGTCGCGCAGGCGCAGGCTGTCCTCTTTGATGCCCAGCGAAAGCAGCCACTGCTTGCAGAACGAACGCCAGTAGTCGAACCACTGCAAATCCTCGCCGGGCTTGCAGAAGAATTCCAGCTCCATCTGCTCAAATTCGCGGACACGGAAGATGAAGTTGCCGGGGGTGATTTCGTTGCGGAAGGATTTACCAATCTGCGCGATGCCCGCCGGAAGCTTCTTGCGCATGGAGCGCATGACGTTGGCGAAGTTGACGAAGATGCCCTGCGCGGTTTCGGGACGCAGGTAAATCTCGTTCTCCGGCGTTTCCATCACGCCCGCATGGGTCTTGAACATCAGGTTGAACTGGCGGATGCCGGTGAAATCCTTCTTGCCGCACTTCGGGCAGACGATGTCGTGCTCGGCAATGTACTTCTCCAGCTCAGCGTTCGTCCAGCCGTCGCCGGTTTCCGCGCCGCCGGTGAAGTCTTCAATCAGCTTGTCTGCACGGTAGCGCGCCTTACACGCCTTGCAGTCCATCAGCGGGTCATTGAAGCCGCCGACGTGACCCGACGCCACCCACACTTCGCGGTTCATCAGAATAGCGCAGTCAAGCCCCACGTTGTACTTGCTTTCCTGCACAAATTTCTGCCACCACGCCTTTTTCACGTTGTTCTTGAATTCCACACCCAGCGGGCCGTAGTCCCATGTATTTGCCAAACCGCCGTACAGTTCGCTTCCGGCAAAAATCAGACCGCGGTTTTTGCACAGCGCAACCAGTTTGTCCATCGTCAAATCAGCCATCGTGATTTCCTCCTGAAAAAGTGAGAATCTAACAAATGTAATGATAGGCGCAAACGCTCACTTTGTCAAGGCTGGAACGCATTTTTTCCTCCGAAAACGCTGATTTTCCGTGCTGAAATCTGCTGATTTTCCCGCAAACGATATTTTTCGCAAATTTCCCGAAAAAAATTTCATTTTCCCTCTTGCATTTTCCGAAGAAGTGTGCTATTATATCAATGTTGTCAGTGCGATTCACTCGCTGGCACACGGATGCTGATATAGCTCAGTTGGTAGAGCGCATCCTTGGTAAGGATGAGGTCACCAGTTCAAATCTGGTTATCAGCTCCATAAGCCTTGCATTTTGCAGGGCTTTTTTCGTGTTTTGGGGCAGATTTTGCATTTATAAGCAGAACGCGTTGCAGCCTCGACGTTTTTCCTGACCTCATCCCTGTTTTTCTGCACCAAGTCTGCACCGAACAAGTCCGGAAAGCCTTGATTTTACTGGGTTTGAGGCGGATTCTTCTGCACTAAGCCTGCACGACGAGAACTCACATTCGCTTTAATCCGTAGCATGAAGTGATGGCATCAGTCGCATCGACCGTCGTGCTGCGACCTTTATCATAGTGCTTCAGGGTCATCTGCGGTGAGGAATGTCCCAACATTTTCTGGACGAGCTTCAGGTCATGGGTCTGTGCTGAAATATCCGTTGCTACTGTTGTCCGGAATCGCCTCGGTGTGATACTGCCATCAAACTGGATATCCCGCTGAATTCGCTCCCGCATCCGCCGGACTTGCATGTAGGTCAGGGGAGTCTTTCCGCCGATGACGAATTCATTGAGTTTTCCACGAACTGGCAGACAACTGAGGAGTTCTTCTGAAACAGCAAGGTCTCGAATGCTCGCAGCGGTCTTCGTGTATGTCTTGAACTCCGGCTCATTTCGAGCGGGATGCGTGACTGTGTTCCGAATATGGAAAACCCCATTGACTTCATCGACATCAGCCCACGTCAACCCCAAAACCTCTTCGGGACGCAGCGGAAGTGAGATAGAGATAGCCAGCCATGCTCTATCCATGCCACTCTGAATATCAATCAGGTGTTCCGCCATATACCGCATTTCGTTTACACTGTATGGTACCGTAGGGGTTGACTTCTCACCCTTGATTCGGATAGAGGGGGCTTCCAGAGGATTCTTCGCAATAATATCATCGTTCATCGCCATTTTGAAAATTTGATTTAGGACGATTTTTACTTTATTCTTGGACTCCTGCTTCATGCGCTTACCCATGTTGTTGAAGATTTTCTGCACATCCGCAGGGGTAATGTCCTCCAGATTCATCTCACCTAAGACGGGGAGAATGTAGTTCTTAAGCTGCTGCTCGTAACTAACTGATGTAACCCGCTCTACGTTTGGACGCGAGAACACATTCAGCCAAGTAAGCGCATACTCGCCAAACGGATGCTTGGGCTTACTCACGGGCATCACATTCCCGCCGCTAAGTCGGACAACTTTTTCCATGTACTCCTGTTCGGTCTTTGCTGTAATCCATACGGTCGTTCCGTTGATTCGGACATGCCGTCGAATCGTATTAGACATAAATTCCTCGCTTTCCAAGGAATCACGATTCGGTATGGAGTTGCCAAGGTTCAGTTTGTCGGTAACCTGCATCAATGTTTCCCCAATCAGGTCTTTAATATACTCCGGAAGCTCAGACATTGTCAACGTCTCCTCTAAAATTTTGAGGGAAGCGCTGTTGAAGCAATTAGCGCTTCCCTCGTTTTCAATTATTCACCATCGAGTGTCTTATTATACTGTGCCGTGCTGATACCCAGAATCACGCCCAGAAACGTGTCTACGGCGGTAATTGTGCCAACCACCTCTTCACCGTAGGGAAAGTTCCAAATGCCTGCCAGAGCGAAATACAGCGTGCCCAGCGCAGGCAGAAGATACATCGCAATCCACTTCAGAACGTCGTAAACCTTATTGCTCAACATAATTTATTCCTCATTATTCTTCATAAATGATTTCAAGTCCGTAGCTCTTTGCGGCTTCATGTTCGATGCGACAACCGCGAGCCTGTTCCCAACCCCTACAAAAATAAGCGGCATGACAAAGACTCATGTTTTCCAGAGACTTGGCAAGGAAACACAGCGGAATCTGCACAACGCCGCGCGCCTCCATAGCCTCCTTGCTGTACCACTCATCCGTAAACAGGGTGTTGACGACTTTGTAGCCCCTATCTTGAAGCGCACGAATTGCATGTTCGCGGGTTTCCACGATTTCTTCCTGAGTCTTGCCGCCCATGGGCTGACTCAACATCGCTTTGTGCATGGTGACCCATCCTTTTTATACTCAACTTGCTGCGAATGAATCGGCAGTTTGTTTACTTCCTGCATTACACGTTTGGCGGAGCCGTTTCCGCCCATCTTTTCATAAGGTTGATATAAATACTCATAGAGGTTTTCATATTCATCACGGGTGATATATCCCCGTTCAACGTATCGCATCCCCAGAAACAAAATTCGGTCGTGCGCGAGACCGATGAGCATTTGCGTTTTGACGTCTTTTTTTTCGTTTCGCTTGGCGATGTATGCCCAGAAACCGGACGAACCGAACACCGCTATGAGAACAGTGATGAGTGTTTTGACCCATTCGGGCATCAGCCGACACCACCTTCAAGTACGGTTACGCGAGCTTCGAGATCTGTGACTCGCTTGACCAGTGCCGGAATATCAACAAAATCACTCAGGTCAGGTTCGGACTCTTGCACCGAATCAATTTTATTCAGGAACTTGCTCATCATGTATCCGACCTTGCCGTTCACCTCAATCTGGCACCAATCGGAAGTGGTTTCCAGAAGGTTTACCAGTGTCCCAACTTTGACATTCGCCACGATTGGGGCATTCTTCAGCGGCTTCAAACGCATCCGCACCGTAGTGCCAGATTCGGCGATTACTTCGGCTGTGCCACAAATATCAATAGAATCGTTTGTCATATTATCCTCCTGCATGTCCCCATAATCCACCTGCTTCAGGTATCCAACGCACGTCCACGTCTTGATGGGGGACTCCACGAAGCCAGTCGAGGAACTCTGCGCGTTCAGCACTTTACCATTTTGACCGACGACGCCGACATGATAGAAGTCTCGCAAGTCCCCATTGTAATTCTTTCCGCCGCTTTTGTAGGCACTCGGCAGAGCATACTTGGCATCTCCCGGATTTCGCGCCTTGAAAGCCACCATACCGGGTTTCGCCTGACTGATTGGGAGCAGCTCGTCCACCTCGACCCGCGCAATCCTGTTCGACCCATGATAGATGCTGTGACCGTACTTGCGGAAAACATAGACTAAAGCCCCAGAGCAGTCTACACATCCCTTGGAAGCAGAACCCCAGATGTAGCTCCAGTGCTCTTTCAGCATGATGTTGAGCTCCGACAGAAGGTCGGAAACCTTAATTTTACTCATGTTCCTGTTCTGCCCTCGTCGGTTGAGTCAGCCAATTCGCTGTTTTTGTCCGCCGCATCCAGCGAATCGTAGTATGCCTGTGCCAGCGTCTCAATTTCAGAGATGTCGTTCTCGCCAAACAGCCCGTTATCAAGGTGTGCATAAGCCTTATCGAGCCAGAATGCCACGTCGCGACCGGAAGAAATCTCGCGTTTAATTGCACGGAGAGTCAGATCGTGCCGAGCTTTGCTGTTAATTGCCATAAAAATGCCTCCTTTAGTGCGTCGTCATGGACGCAATTGCGTCTTCTAATGCTTTCACTACAATATTTGCATCACGTTGATACAATGCTGTTATACCAGCGCCGCCGCTCACGCTGATGACGGTCGTCGGGGCATAGGTGGTCAGCGTCTTGTACGCGGCGATTTCGGCGGATGAAAGAGCAGTTTCAACAGGGGATTCGAGTGCCGCCCAGATGTACACGTCATTCGCATCGAGGAACGCCTTGAAGTCATCGAGTGTCGTTGCTCCTTTTGCGCCGTATGCAAAGCCAACAAGGTTGTTTCGGTTGGCAATCGCGCCACCGACTGTTTCAGCACCCAGTGTGGTAGAAAAGTGCGTGCAGAGCACGTTAGACGTGTAAATGCCGCTGAACCACGCAAAGTAACGGTCAACCGCATTTCCCGTTGTTTGCCAGCTAAGCGACGACGTCACCTTGATTTTGGTGATTCGCTGCACATATACCCCGCGCGCCAAATCCACCTCATCGCAGACCCACTGCTGCCCGTTTTCATCCGTGTAGTTGCCGCCGGATGCGACCGGGATGCCGGGAAGACCATTCTGCGTTTGCAGCATCAGCGTCTGTTCGGCGTAGGGTGCATAAATTGCATCGCCCAGCGCAACAGCAACCTGCGCGCCGAATGCCACAGCTGACTTTTCAAAGTTCAGACAAAAATAGCCGCATCGGGTAGGCGTACGGAAACTCTCGCCGACGCTGATTGCTCCAAGCGGCTGCCGTGCTTCATCATAGAAGCATCCACCGGCGAAGACGCGGTTGACGTGATACGCCGTTCCCAGTACACACGGCTGAAGCCCGGTAATCCAGTAGTTGTCATTGGTGGCAATGGCGTAATTAGCGGAAGTGCCGTCAAAATTCTGGTATCGCCCATCTTGAAAGAGCGACGGGTTTAGCAGATTTTCTCCTGTCAAACGGACGGTTACTGTCCCGCCACTGCCGGCACTGGTAATCGGTACGGGCACGGTCGGTGTCGGCGTGCTGTCCTGTGTGCTTTTACCATACACATGCAAACCAAGCATGGGCGCGGCAAAAGCATCATCAACGCTAATCGCTGCACCAGATGCTCTGCCAATAAGGAAATTCTCGCGGGCTTTATCCGCTTTCTTATCCAGTGCTTCGCCAACCTTCTGTGCATCAGCGGCCCTGTCTGCAAGCGATAAAGTTTTGTCAGTTGTCAGCGGTACTTTGGTTCCGGAATTTCTGCCAGCGCCGAAAAGGTTCAAAACGGCACCGATTGTGGATGTATCAGGCATTATCTTCCACCCCCATTTTGACCCATTCTCCGCTCGGAGCTTTTTGCCACATGCCTTTGAAACCCGGCGTGAAACAAATGCTCCCAAAGCATCCGGAGTTCGGCGGTTCTGTTCCGTTTGCCAAGTCTTCAGGGCTATCAAGCATAAACTCTTTGTAACCTTGCGGATCTGTCTTTACATTGTTTTCGGCAAACAGATGCCAAGCCATATCTCATTAACCTCCTGTCCATTTGTTGCGTAGTTTTGTGAGTACAGCATCTGCTTCATCTGTGAAATAGGAAGCCTTATCGAAAAGAGACAGGATTAGTTCTTTATCCTCCTGCGTGAGTCCAGCCGTATCACTTGGGTGTACTTTCCCGTCATCGCCAAACACAAGTGATTTTCCTGCATTCTCCCCGCTAACATCCATAATTGCTTCGGGGACGGTTTTGGGGTAAATATCTGTCCCGTTGCATTGCAGTATACCAATGGACGTAGAAGAATCGACTTCGGCTGGGGTAAGCATCGTTTCACCGATTTCCTTGAACGCATCATGAATCAGCTGACGCATCTCTCTGCCATATATGGTGGTTTTCAAAGAAGAGAGAAGGTTTTCAAAGAACTTAGTCACTCGTTACCACCTCGATTGCATCTTCTGATTTATCATTCGGAAGAGCTGCTGCCTTTTCAGCAATTTCGTCGCACTTGTTACAGCAATAGACAATCCGAGCACAATCGTCCTGCCCCTTAACTGTTACCAGATTCAAAACATCCCGAATCGTTCGCGCGGTTTTAGAAATTTCGTCAATTTTCTCGTGCATAGTCGTGCCTCCTTCCTGCTTAGCTGTAGTAGTAGATTGTCGATTTTGTAAGTCCTGTTTGGTCGATTGTGACACCAGTAACAATTTTCTGACTGGCGACATCCCCATTTGCATTGGTGTAACGTAATGTGGCGGTCGTTGTTTTGATTGCGATGCCCTTAATGCCGGTTATCGCAGTGTGGCTTTTCCGAGTTAAAGTGTTTTTGCCGAGAGTAAGCGAACTAAAACTTCCACTGGCAGCAGTAATGCTGTCTACTGAAATATCACCACTGATGTCAGGAATTGTGATAGCAGCGATTTGTTCATTTACCCAGTCTTGCGTGGCGACATCTTTCCCTCCAACTTTAATCGAAAGGTTAGCCCCGATTGCGTTGGCAGTTACCATATTTCCAGATACAGTCTCGCTGGCGTGCACAGATGATGCATTCACACTGTTTGTAACGTCAACGCCGCCCCGTACAGTTAAAAAAGCTACGGAAATTGATAGACTGTTGAGCCAATCAACATTCGCCTTAGTAGCTTCAATCTCATCAGCAATGATCTTTTTCACTTCAGTAATCTGCGAATCTACATAGGTTTTGTTGGCTTTTAGAGTAATCGTATCTGCTTGCGCCGTGATTTTTGATTCGTTGTCTGAAACGGAAATTTCAAGCGATGCAACTTTGGCATCAAGGTCAACAACTTCTTCTTTTGTTGCTTTCTTTGCAACTTCCTCATCAAGAAGTTTCGTCTGTGTGGTCACCCACTGCGTATCAGCTTTGTTAGCAACCTCTTTCCCAAGCTCTTCTGTCTTTGTAACGACGGCATGTACTTCATCGGACGAGGCTTTCAATGTGAGGCTCGATTCAATGTCGCTCGACTTCTGGATGAATTCAGTGTAGTGATTCGCTACAGCTGCATTAACCTGGTCAACGTATGCTGTTGTCTGCTCAATCGCTGACTTAGTATCATCGTTGATTTGTTTAATGTACGTTCCCTGTTCGAGCAGCGTCTTATCGTGCTCGTCAAGAACCGACCGCATTGTGTAGATGTTAATATCAACCCCTGCTTCTGGGTCTTTTGCATCCACATCAATGCCGACCTTCATGTTCAGGTATTCTTTCATGCCTGTGAGGGTCTTTTCAGTTCTGTCAGCCTTATCTGCCAGTGCGCCAAGTGTCACATGTCCTGCCTCAGGATCTACATTAATCCATGCATCGTAAATTTTCCGTTGCGCTTCTTCGGATGCCGCTTCTGCAGCGCCACCACCGCCACCACCGCCGGATTTTTGAGCGTCTTTTCGCCAGCGCTGCGTAAGTGACTGCGTAGGCTGCCCAAATGTATACTCTGTATTTACGGGGTCTGCCAAATCGTATTCAATCTCGGTGCATATCAAATAATCGCCAATGCTATGCGGGGCGGATAATACATGCACCCGGTCACCAAGCCGAATCATCTCGACATTCTTATCATACTGATGGAGGTCTACGGCATTGATTGTCAGTGTAACTTTTGGAAAGCCGTTCTCGCGTAAGTATCGCTCACCGTTTTCTTTCAGTGTCTCTGGTTTTGACACACTATCGAATGTTTTCGTTTTTATGATTCTGCCGTATTTGGCAACCCGTTCTTCATCAACCAGCATAGGGCTGCCATCGTTGACTTCTTCGATTGTCAAATTATTCGTTCCGAGTGGAATGAGGATCGTAAAAATATCATTCACGTCGTCCTCTTCCTCGAGGTCGAGCATATTCACACCAAACTCAATTGTTTGCGTTGTCTGGTCATAGTAGTTGGCAATCCAATCCAGATATAGGTTGCCAGCGACATCACGACGCGCCCGCAAATATCCACCGCAGTAATTGATTAGACATGTTTCAATGTAGTCCAGAGTGTCTCGCCATTCGCTTGTGGTGGAGTTGATTTCGATTTGCCGATAATCGAAGTTCCCTTCGTCGTCAGTAGTTTTATCCGACTGCCCCGCAATGGTGATGTCACGCTCTTCGACAGTGACTTTCCCCATTTTGAATTGTTTGAAAGGCTCCACCATTTCGTTATGACGAGCAATGATTTCGGCAAGCAGTTCCGTGGTTTTACCAGTAAACGCATCATTTCGCTGAACAGAGTCGACCAAATAGGAGAGTTCACCCTCGCATTCGACTTGAAGTGTGTTGTTGAAATCTCTTGTAAGCGAGAGGACACGCCCTTCAAATACTTCCTGTTCGTCGTAGAACACCTGAACGATGGAGACCAGCTTCTGCAATCGCCCGTAAAGTGCATTCGTGACCGGTAACCCGAAAGTCAAGGAACCGGATTTGCCCATTTCAAGTTTGAGAACCGGGTCTGTGGCCGCGCAGTCAATGTCGCCATCGGGTCGATATAGCAGTTCACCATCAACATAGATGCTAAACATTTACAGTGACCTCCCGACGTTATTGATTGTAATCGTCCCTGTTCCTCTAAAGCTGAGAGTATTCATCCCGATAGATAGGGAAGTATCCGAGAGAATGTTCCGCCCTTGTTCTAATGTGTAATCAAGTCCATTCATAGATAGCACAACGCCATCATCAGAACACGTTACATCCACAGACATGCCAGCAATCGTTCCGGGAACTTCGATGGTTAGACCATCGCCAATAGACAAATTAGTATAGCTGTAGATGATGCCGTTTTCAAAGTTGAAAGTATCCCAAATCCAATCTTCATCAATGTTTACGCTTCTCTTGTATGGGCTAACGTTGTATTCCATCGTAATGCTGGAATAATGTTCGCCGGATTTCCAAGTTTTCAGCCAGAAGCGACCCTCATAATAGAAACCGGGGTCATCTTCGAGAACAGCACGGAGTTTTCTTCCCTGAAGGTAGTTCATGATTTCACTGTAAAGGATGAACCATTCTTTATAGCCGTTCACAATCATGAACTCAATAGTCCCCGTTCGATTTTCGTAGACCGTTCTCCCGGAAAGCGCAGTCGATAAGTCGATAGACCCATCACCGCCCGGAATATCAACAAAATTTGTTTTCGGAATCGGCGGAGCAAAAAGGGGGCGGGAGAGAGGCACTAAGTGCCAATCATCCCATGTGTTTTTGTCCCCTATGGTGATTGAGTGATACACTTAGTTCCCCCTCCCGCGTTGACTTGCAAGTACGCCAAGCCGTTTATCAATTTTGGGGCTGAGACGACCAACAACAGTGTTGGTATCCAGTACCATCTGCATATTGGAAACAGCGTTGCTGAGCTGATTGAAGTTCTGCGAAAGAACGTTAATTGCGTTCACAACGTCGCTGTTGTCTGTATGCAAAGTTACCTGATGGCCATCGTTCACCCAGCTTGCCATGTTTCGGGCAGTTCTGGATGCTTCGTTGATGCCGAGACTCAAACTGCGATTCCCGAACATGCCATCCATCGTATTGAAACCATTTTGAATTTCCGTGGTGTCGAGGACAGGACGAATTGTCGGTGCAGAGTCCATGTCGGACATCAGATAAGCCAGCGAAGACATCAAGTCGTGTGCCAAGAACAGGGTGTTGTCTGCCGTGTTTTCAACACTTGCTTCCACCATATATCCATAGCGATTCATGCCTTGTGCCCAGCCCATGTCGCTGTACATGCCAACTTCGGCAAATGCCTTGGACGGTGACCCAATCCTAAGCGTTCGCTGAGCCGCCAGATACGCGCTCTTAGCGACTGCAATGGCGGTTGACGTCACAAGGCTCTGCTTGTTTCTAATGCCCGTCGCAAATCCGCTCATAGAATACTCGCCCGTAGCGACCCACTGATAATGAAGCTCGTTGACCGAATTAATCATGCTTGAGATAAGCGTCGCAAGAGCCTCGATGGATGCTGTGGAGTCAATCGAGCCGATGTGGTCGAATAAATCCGAAAGATTGAAGTCATCTCGCTTGATTGCAGCGAGCTTTACCTCGATGGCAGCAAGTGGGTCGATGACGTTTGCAACGAAATCAGACATGACCGTGGATGTTCCATTGTCGGAGAGAGTCTTGATGAAGTTGTTGAAGTTGGTCATCTGCTCATTCTGAGAACCGAGGTCATAGAGTAAATCCTTCAAACGCATTCCCGGATTCTTGATTCCACTGAGAGATGTCTCCACATTCGCCAGCGGAACGATTACATCATCCACGAAGTTCTTAGCGGCTTCTCCAATATTATTGTCGGCCAGTTCTGTAAAGAAAGTAGCAATGTTGGTAAGCGAAGCAGGGTCAGTTGCTGTTCCGTAGTTATAGCCCAAATCGAACAGCAAGTCTTTCAGTCTGAATCCTTCTGTATTGAGTCCATTCAGACCGCTTTCAACCGTAATCAACGGCGTAATCACATTGTCAACGAATCCCTTAGCCGCAGCAGTGAAGTCCTTTGTCTTTACACTGTCAAAGAACTCGACGATATTTGCCAACCGAGTTTTGTTATCGCCAAGATGGTCAATCAAGTCTTCCAGATTGAAGCCCGAAGACGGAATGGCAGACATCCGCTCTTCAAGCCCAACTAACGGGTCAAAGCAGAGCGTAATCATCTTCTGGATAGCTTCCGGATTAACCTTGAAACCGTCTTCATCTGCTTCCTGCATAGTCTTGCAGAACGCCAAGAACCCAGTACCGAAGTTCTTCAGATTTTCACCCAGCGTTCCGATGTTGGAAGAACCCATGATGATTTGAAGGAAGCCGCCGCTATCGTCCAGCGTTGTTTCAATACTTGCGAGGGCTTCAATTGGGGAAGTTAAGCTCCCAAGTGTGCCCGAATCCACAATTTTGACGGAATCGTAATAGGCTTTTAGTCCAATGCCCAACTGATTGATTCTGGTTGCAAACGCACCAAAGTCTTTCGAGCCGCTGAGCCATTGCAAAACCCCACCGTTCTTAGTTAGCTTGTCTTCCATCTCGACAAGCGTATCCACAACGGAAAGTGCACTGGAGACATCGTCCACTGTCTTTTCGGTACCGTCAGAGTCAACCGAGATTCCGGAAATTCCAGCGACGCTGTCCTTAAAGGACTTTAAGCCACCGCCCAGCAGAACGATGTTTTCCGAGAATTCTTGCAGTGTCGTTCCTTTGCCATTCCACCATCCGAGTAAGTCAATCTGTTTCCCCTCATTAGCGAGCTTGCTCTTCAGGCGCGAAATGCTATCGAGAACATTTTCGGCAGCAGTGATGTCAGCATCGCCATCGAGACCCTCTACGCTATCTTTGTAGGAGTTCAATGCGCCGCCAAGGGCAGTCAATCCCAGCGAGAAATTCGTGAGGTCATTTCCGCCACCTTCTGCGAAAGAGGCGACTTTCTCAATGGTCGATTCGTCCGGGATATTTTCGGAGAGGTTATCAAACAGCGTCTTTACTTTAGAAGCGTCGATTTCCTTATCGGAGCCAGCGAGCAATTCAGGTGCAATCGTTCCATCGCCCACTAATGTGCTGTATAGGTTAATGGCTGCGCCAATATTGACAAGACTGTTCGTCAATTTCTCGATGTCAATATTTCGCTCTGCCAAGTCTGCAAAAGTGGTGCTGATGCTGCTAATCCCTTCGATGACCGATGTCACATTCGAGGTATCCCCTGAAATGTTGGAAGTCAAAGTGCTGAACAGATTCAACCGAGTTCCGAGATTTACAATTGCCGTCCCGAAGCTGTCGATTCCAGCAGTGTTTACGGTCAGAAGACTCGCGGCAAGCGTGACCAGCGACTCGACCGCGTCAATCATAGGCTGGAATGTGTCGCCGTCAATTCCTTCTGCTGCTGTTTTTGCGAGGTCAAGATTTGAACCCAGCTTAAATATGCCGGTCGAGAAGGAATCCATCGCGCTTCCTGCGAGCATTGCGAAGGCGGCAATGCCAAGACCAATTAGCAGAAGAGCACCGGCGAGGACGGCCGCACCTAACAAGGTCGAGCCAGCACCTGCACCTGCTAACTTACAAGCACCGGCAATGGCCAGCGCAAGTACGGATACGCCACCGCACAAAGCAGCAATCGTTTCCCATTTAATATCGTTATCAGATATGAATTTCAGTGCGGCGCAGACGGCGACAAGTGATAGAACCAGTACGAGAACAATCCCGATAGTCCCAAGTATATTATGTCCAGCAAGACGAACCGCACCGCCGATGGATAGGAATAAAGCACTTAAAGCAGCACCCAAGGAGATACAAATTGTTTTAATCTGTTCTTCGGGAACATCTTTCAGCAATAGAATTGCGGCTACAAGTGCTGCAATGGCTAAAACTGCCCCGATAGCTTCCACAAATGCACGAGTTCCGCCACCCTTTCCAGCTAATCTTGCCGAACCAGCGATTGCAAGAAAGATCCCAACAAGAGCAACAGTTATAGACCCTATAATCTCAGCCAGTCTGCCGAATGGGATGTCTTTTAGTGAAAGAACCGCCCAGACCAGTGCCGCGATTCCCAAGATAGTAGAAGCCACGACAGCCAGCACACGTTTACCGCTGCCGGCCCATTTTGAAGCTGCGCCAACCGCAAGGACGAGTCCAGCAAGAACGATTCCCAGGATGGATACGGCTGCAACACCGCGCCGCATATCGGAGGTTGGAATTGCCGCAAGTCCTGCGACGCACAGAGCAAGAATGCCAATTGCAATACTCATTGCAATGAGACCGCGCGGCTTGGCACCATTGCTATAGCTTCCGTATTTTCCAATGACAACAGCAAGAGTACCAAGAACAATACCAAGAACGAATACTGCCGCAGCACCTCTTGCCAGTGCGAGTGGTTCAATTTTTGCGAGTCCGGCAACGCATAGAGACAGGATGCCAATGGCGACCGCCATGGATATGAATTTCGATTTGCTTGTATCGAATCCACTTCCACCCAATTTCCCATTGATGATGGACATTGCCGTGATAAGTCCGCCGAAGACGAACACCATCAAGGCGACCCGTGCAAGACCGTTGTAGAACATACTTTGCGGGATGAGATTGATTAGGTAGACGAGCCCGGCCATCAACGCAATAGAGATAGAAATGCTCTTTATATTGTCTCCGACGGCGGCGTCATCCCCGAATGCCAGCTTGGAAACAAGCCCAACGAGGAGAATAACCGCGGCGATTTCGGAAAGTCTGAGCATGGCGGAATTCATATCACTGGCTTTTATCCGTGTCAACAACCATACCGCACCGACTACAAGAAGTAACGAACCGGCAATTTTCAACAAAGTGGTTCCTATGGTATCAAACTTTTTCTCGCCTTTCGTAACTTTGAGACCGTTTTTGGCAATGTTCTTCAACGCATCGGCAATGCCACCGAATCCTCTTCCAGCAGATTTAAGTCCCTTTGCGGCAGATGAAATGGCAGACATGCCTCTAAATAGACTAATCGCTCGAATAATGTTGCCGACGGCAAGGGAAATTTTCAGAAAGTCATTGATGGGCATCTGCTTAACAACATCAAAGATTGCCAAGATGCCATTCTTTAGAAAATCCAATACCCGCATGGGTAGGGACTTAATCGCTAAAAAAAACTTTTTTAGCTTATCAACAATCCAATCAAGTACGTTTTCAACGTCTACAGAACCGTCGCTATTAACGAAAGCAGCCTGTATTTCGGAAAAGAACGTTTTGATTTTATCGACAATTTCGTCAACATGTAGCATCTCGCCGACAGATGCGAGGATGATCTGTACTTTGTTCTTTGCATTGATTATCCAATTGAGGACACGAGTGAATACATTCTCTTTTTCGCTTCTGCCGCCGTTTGACTGTTCTTGTGCACCGAATAGAGACTTCATAAATGTTGAAATCTTTTCAGTGCATTTCTTTACGATACGGCTGATATTCTCGAATGCAGTTTTGATTTTGTTGAAGATTTTCACGCCAATATCAGACTGTGTGATGAACTCAACAAACTGCATACCAAGGTCGCGAACGCCGACAATTGCGCTTTTGATAAAATCTGAAATCCCTGATAAAGTATCTTTGATTTTGTCGATAAAGCCGCTGTCTTTCGCAACTTTCTTGAGCTTAGCAAGTAAATTGGCGATACCTCCAAGTATTTCAGAGAGGCGCACACCTATAGTTTTTGCGACGTCAAGAAGCTGGCTGAAGATTTCTTTAATGGTTCCGTTTCCGAGAATAAAATCCTTTATGCTGACAAGCACATCACCGACATTGGCATACAGGTCAAGAAGCGACCCCATCCCATTCGGAACAAGCGTAGAAAATAATGCGGAGACAATTTCACCGATGCCCGATAACACCGCTCTTACGATTTCAAGTGGAGCGGCCATCCCTTCAAAAATCCGTCTAACTTTTTCAATGTTATCCGTATCCGAGAAAAAATCTTTGAAATTACCAGCAAACTCTCCAATTTTTGTAGAAATATCAACGAGTGTATCGGAAGTGATTTTTGGCAGAACAGAATTGAATACATTTTTCGCAACACTTCCGATTTTTTCGATAGCTTCTGCCATGTCCCAGAACGCTTTAATGATTTTGTCTCGTCCGCCGCCGTCTTTCCATCCCTGAAGAATGGCGTTTCGTGCGTCTGAGGACTGCTGAATCAAGCCACCGAAATAGTCGCTTACTTTAGTAAGCAATTCTTTCGCTTCCGCAAAGTCGCCAACAATAATTTGCCAAGACTGCGTCCAGCCGGACTGCGCTGATTCCTTCAAGGTGTCCATCAACTGACGAACAGTCTTGACCTTCGTTGCGGCCTCGGTCGCGTCTTCACCCATTTTGATAATATCTTCAATCTGCTGGCTGGTGAAACCCAATACCTCCAGTTCGCCCTTGTTAGCTTCTGTATAAACACCGCTAAACTGTTTCAGGGTATTCAAAAGGACGTCTTTGCTGAGCCAGCCTTCACTGAGACTTTCACGGAAACTGCCTTCATTGATGAGTTCCTGAACGGTCTTCTTGACTTTTTTCTTCGTCGTTTTCCCGTTCTTGCCGATTTCAGTTACGGTCTTTTCAACGGTGACGCCCATCGCGGATGCGGTAGCAACAAGTGCATCTTGGAACATCTTACCGCCCATGCCTGCGTTGACAACCGAGTTCCAGTCTTGTGCCTTGACAACACCGGACGACATAGCCTGTGACAGCTGATACATGGCGGTGCTCGCTTGTTGACTTGTTGAACCAGACACAGCGGCGAGGTTCGAGATACCCTGAATAGCGTCAGTTGAGTCTTGCAGTCCAACACCTGCCGCCGTAAACGTACCAATATTACGGGTCATCTCCGTAAAATTGTAAATCGTCTTGTCGGCGTATGTATTCAATGTACTCAGTGCACTATTAACTTTCTCCAGACGTTCTACGTCGTCTTCAATTTCCCATGACGTGTTGGACATAATCGTCTGGGTTGCGTCAATCTGGGTCTGATATTCGTCAAAACCGGAAGCGATGGGGTCAGTGGTGAATGATTTTATAAAATTCTTCAGGTATCGTTCAGCACTCTGAACAGCGGAGCGAATGGTTGTCTCTACTGCAATACCCCAAATGCTGAAACGATTGGCGATTTTTTCAATGTTATTATATAATCTATCAAAGGAGACGGAAGAAGCCGCCCGTTCCAACCCCTCGAATGAGTCCTTTGTTGAAGATTCGCGAATTTTCTTATCGAGGTTCTTTAGCGAGCTAATAGTAGTATCTACGCCTTCTTCAAATTGTTTGTTGTCAAATGACATTTCGACAACTCTGGTATCAATTGAACTCACCCGGACGTCACCTCCTTCCACGCTCGTGTTGCAAGTTCTTCAAAAATAGGGGATAAGGCAGGATTGATGTAATCTATCCCGGTCACATATCCGCCTGTCCCTGTTCCGTGTCCATACTGAAGAATGATGGCGACATTAACGCCCTTATTTACGTTAGAATTGTGCCATGTGATGATGGTCTTGCCGTCTTCCTCCGTGATTTCGTAAGACCACGACGAAGCAGTCTTTCCCGTTGATTTTGGCGTAGCATCTCTTAGTGCATTTACCCCCAACTGCCCATACATTTCAAGCAGTTCTTGATAGCGGGGGCGTCTGGCTTTCTTGAGAAAACGATATGTTTTATTGAAATTACCTTTTGAGCGAAGTTTAATCATATCTTCACTCCATTTTGAATTTTAGCCTGTGCTATTTAACATCTTTCGCCGCTGCTGATTCAGCATATTATTCCGGGCGTATAAGTCACGCCGATTCGCTTTCTTGGGCGGCTCGTTTTTGATGGAGCAGACTCGAACCAACATGATTAGCCGATTGAGGTTCCATTTTTCGCATTCAAACGGAATATTTAGAGAAACCATCCAATAATAAATAATCTCTGATGTGACGATTTCTCTGCTTCGGCTTTTTCGAGTCTCTTTGATAGTTGTGGCGGTTGCCGGGTCGTCAATATAGTTGTTTACCGCCTCGAAGTTTTCTTTCGTTAATCCGAGATATACCATCGGGTCAACATTTGGCGTGATTGTCATGCAACGAATGTAGTCAATACATTGCTCTTGTGTTTTTTCTTTCTCTGTCAGGAATGGTACATGCCACTTAGCTTCCCATTTGGATAGAGAAAGAAGAGAATGCTCCAATCGCAATGTAGTTTTCCGAATACTGATGAATTCGCCTGTTGAATCATTAAAAAATTCGTTTTCAGGAATTGTAATCTGAAGCATTCTCGTTCTCACTTCTTTATGTTAATTAGTGGCAGACTGAAGAAGAGACAGCTTGGGGTCGTTTGCAGCCACCTTTGCCGCTTCGCTTGCAATATCCTTCGGCACAATGCCGTTGATAAACTGCGCCGCCGCATTGCCGTCGGTCATCAATTCCATGAACAGCGCGTCGTAAGCTGCGCTCTGCTCGAATTCACGCTTCTTCGTTTCGGGCTTCTCAAAACGCTTGCCATCCAGACTCTTTTCGCCATACGAATCGAGGATAAGCCGTTTAATAATTTCCAACATCTTTGGAATGTCCATCTTAGACGAGATGCTCTCCAACAGTTCTACCAGACCGCCATCGTATTCCATGTTCATCGCCATGATTTCAGACTTGGTCAGATTGAAGAGATAGTCTTCTTCGCGCGCATTCCCGTTAAAATCCTCATACTTGATATGCTTCTTAAGCATGTGTTTGTTCTCCTTTTCAATTCATTTATGATGCCGTGTCCCCGCCAACTACGGCAATCCCATGTTTTATAAAACACTCGCCAATAAGGTTAATTACTTGCCGGTCGGACTCTTGCTGGTCAGAATCTTGATGATTTCATCCGGCATCGGGAGCTTCGGTTCTTCAGTTTCGGTACCGTACAGCAGGTCTTCAATCTGTTTCAGCTTCGCGGCGTCAACCGTACGACTGTCAAGCTCAAACGTCGCGGTCGGCTTATGGCCAGTCACTGCCACGGGCAGCGTGTCGACTTCCCACGAGAAAGTCGTCGCATCCGGGGAATCATTGACAGTAGAATGGTCTTTGCCAGAAGGCTTTGCGGACGCACCATAAACGAGCTTCAGGCGGTACGCACTGGGGTCACCATCATCAGCATCACTGCCAATTTTGGTCACAAACGCAAAGCCGAACCGCTTACGCCCCTGCTGGCCGAGGTAAGCGCCCGGGGCAATTTCTGCACTGCCGTCACAAGCTGCAAACTCGTCGGGATAGGTATAGGCTTCAATGGTGGCTTCGTAGCGCTCAGTGCTGCGGAAACTGCCGTAAAGAATATCATCCGCCCACAAGTCCTGCGATTCACCGCCAGTTGGGTTTTCATTCACGGCAGTGAGACCATTCCACGGGACACCGTTGCCGTAACCATTGGTATCCTTGACAAACAGAACGCCCTTAGACACGCCAAACTCATAAAACTTCTGACCTTCCGTATCCCACTGAATACGAGACATATGAAATCCTCCTTAGTTTTGGAAATAAAGTGTATAAACAAAGTGATAGAGACCGTCGGAAATAAAATTGCGGTCGTGGCTGCACATTGGCAGTTTGGCGACCGCAAGGGGGATCTGACTATCGGGGTCTCGGTCAATGACGGTGACTGTATATCGCCTCGTCATCGAATAGATACGATTGTCGGCGTAACGTGTCGTTGTTCCGTCCCACTCATAGATGATGCACGGGTAACTCAGCTTCAAGTTTTCCGGCGGCTGATAATAAACGTGATTCTCTGCTTCTTTGACGATGCCGTGATACGCGGCAGAGGCTAAAGCAAGGCAGAGTTTTTCATTCAATTCATACCGTTTCACCATTGTAGATTCCTCCGATAGTCAGAATCGCACGGGGATGCTGTATTTCAACTGATTCAATCGACCAGCATGCCCCCATCCAGCGAACATAACGAATGGCAAAGAAGTGGTTCGTCAGGTAGTCATCCATCACGACGCTGATTGTATTGTTCAGCGAGACATCTGTGTTAATCTTCCCGCCGTTATCATATCGACGAGCATTTTTAATGACATCCCCATAGTAGACATGCTCGGTTACTTGTTCTCGATGCACACCGGGTGCTGTCTGAACTGCTTCTGCAAACCCGATTTCCCCACAAAACTTTGCCATTTTGATTTTCTCCTTTACGCTTCCGTCTTGGACGAGAGGGTCCCAAGAACGGCAGTCGTGGCGGTAGAAGTATCGGTTTTCACATAAGTGACAACAACTTCATTGCTCACGACATTCATAGAGACCGGCTTGTAAATGACATCCTGAATGCTGATGAAGCTCCCCTTGAAAAAGAGGTTCTTCAGCATCGGAGCGCTCATATAATGTTTATGCTCATCGTCACAGTACGCATAGCCATCAGTGCCGTTCCCGTAAACAAAAGTGCCGATGACATTCTTGTCTTCGGCACGCGCAAACACCTTGTCCATTTAGTACCTCCTTACGCGACAACCAGCGAGTAAACGATGGCAGAGTACGGCTTCGTCAGTGCACCAGAACAGCGGGTCTCCATCAGGAACTTCTGCTGATTGTAGTCGATGTCAAAGTCGTCGAACATATTCACACTGCCGCCCTTGTCCGCACCAACGTTGTAGTCGTTCATGTTGACCAAAATCGCCAGCATATCGTTGCCATCCTTCGCCTTAACGCTCTCCATCACCGGAACAGTGACGATTTCCTTCACGCGGAGCTTCTTGCAGAGCTGGTTGACATCTTCATAAATGTCGCGACCAGTCGTGTCGGTCAGAAGCAGGCAGGTAGTGAGCATATCTTCCGTGGTGTACAGCGTGGGATTGCCCGAACCCTTGTATTCCTTACGGGAGCGAATGACAGCCTTGATAAACGCCTTAGCCTTATCATCGTCCGTTGCGTTAGAAGTAACATTAACCGCCTTCTGAATTGTGAACAGCGCTTCATCTTTTGCAACGGGGCGAATGTTCTGTTCATTAATCTTGTCGTCATCGGAAGTCGAACGACCATCGCCAAGCAGATATGCACGCGCCAGTTCCTCATCCAGCATCATTCGCATTTCCGTCTTCAGCCAGCTGACAACGTTAAAGTCAGTAATATCATCCCAGTCGTCCTTGTCAATCTTCTGCTTCTTGTAGACGGTCGTGGGGGTCGTCGTTCGCTTAAGCAGACTGAAGACTTCGTCCTTCTTCAGGTTGCCCTTGATGTAGCCCTTCGCACGCGCTTGGTCTTCCGTGATGTTCGCGAACATGCTCTTGATTCGGCTGAACGGGCTGTGATGAACACCACTCATAACCTTGCTCACCCAGCCAGTGTCGCGCTTGATGAATTCGGGCGTTTCGTTCAAATTGTGGGCTTCGGGGAACAGATACTCGATGTTCTCGATGCCGTATTCGTCCGCGTGCTGAAGGTAACTTTCCTTCATCGTTCCGAATCGCTTCGTGTCCTTGATAATGGCGTTCATTGCATCATGGGAGAGCGTGCCGCCATTCGTTTCATCCGTGGTCTGGTCGAAGACATTGTGCTTCACCGTGTTTTCCTCCTTGTTGTTCGTATCCTTATTTTCGTCATCCTCGCCATCCGCTTTTTCTTCGTTCATTGCTTTGGCAAGCATGAAATAGAAAACCTTTTTCTGTTTCTCAGTCAGCGAATTAAACACATCGCCGACAGTTTCGTCGTCGTCCTTAGTATCGTCAGGCTGTTTTTCAGCCGATTCGGTCTGGGTGTCGCTGTGGCTCAGCGAGGTAAGCGGTTCGCCCATATAAATCCGGATGCCGTCTTCTTCCTCATCGTCGCTATGTGCGAAAACATCCTCGATATATGCCTTGGGGTTAGCACCGGCAAGGACAAGACTGACTTCACGAATGTTGCCATGAAGAACGTTGCTGCCCTGTTCCTTCAGCTGATTGGCGAAGATGGAAAGCGAGCTAACATCGCCGTGTTCCACCAACTCCTTTGCCGTATTGCCGGATTCAGTGCCATTGAAGCGACAATACGCATATACACCCTCCGGACGGTTTTCCAGCAGTGCCTGCCCCAGAACGCAGTCTGGGTTATCGTGCTGATGATTCCAGACCAGAGGGACGATTGCCCCATTGTTGCCCTGAAAAGCGTTTTGCATGATGACGCGACCGTCAGAACATTTCACATTGTTCCGTGTCGCCCATCCTGCAAAATCGTAATTACTCGTATCCATTTTGATTTTCTCCTTCAGTCGGCTGGAATGCAGGAACGGTGTCTTGTTCCTCATTCGAGCCTTTAATGTTTGAATTCTTCAGTTTGTCGGCGTTCGGGTCGTCAGCAGGTTTCCAGCCGATGATTTGTCGGATTTCATTTGCTGTTGCAATTTCGTTGCGTGTCAGCTTATCCGAAATTTCAGCAATTTGTGTGACCGGTGTCAACTTGAATGTATTACGGAAGTACATTAGTCGTTGACCTTGCGAGATGGCGGTTTTCGTAAGAAAAGTACGCTGCATTGCCTCGACAATGGCGGTCAGAATCGGCTCGACTGTTCGATTGTAGTAATTCAGCATAACTTTTTCGTCCGCTGTTCCATCCATGATGGTCTGCGTCATGTTGAGCTGACTATATAGCATGTTCGTCAGATAGTCGATTTGCTCCAGCATGTTATTTTCAATAGGTCGATTCAACTGCGTAATCTTTTCAGTCTGGTCGAGCCATGCAATACCGTACTTGGAATTACTGAGTTGTGCTTCCAACTCATCTTTTCGCTTTATAGCCTGTTCACGCCGGAGGGTATCACGAGTAGAATAGGGGAGATGAATAATCATATCCAGTTTTCCAGAACTGGTCTGCTCATCAATAGCATCGAGCATATTCAGTTTCCTAATCAATCGCTGAGCAATTGCATTAGGTTCATTCATCACCGCATAGAATGGATTTTCGACAATAGCGACATATGATTTCGGCAGAACGATTTCTTCCTGCTGACCAGTTTCTTCATTGTAGAGCTTTACGCGCACATGTTTGGGATACCACTCTACAATTTTTCCGACCCGCATCGAGTTGATAGAATAAGTTGATACATGTTCGGCATCAAGTCTCTCGTTCACCTCGATGGGGACAATGGCGATACAGCCCTCGTCAAGCATGGAAGCTGCAATGTCGAGACGAAAAGAAAATCCGGTCTGGTCAATGTTGGCACTCTGTGTCAAGCACTGATTCAAACCGGATTTCACCGTGTCGAGAAATCTCCCGTTGCTATCTACTTTTACATGCTGAATCGAGATTGCCGCTACGTCCATCGCAATCCGGTTGTTAATCGAGGTTACAATGGAACGCTCTACACCTCGCGTGAAACCATGCCAATCTGGTCGGTAACTGCTCCCGTAGCCTAAATCAACATAGGTCGGTGAGCGATTTCGGAACACGTCCCAAGCGTGTTTCAGATTATCTAAGACTCCCATTTTGAATTCTCCTTAGTCCACGTCATACGTTTCGCAATAGCTTGCTTCTCGATTCGCTGTACGCTGATAGGTATCAATGTAAACAGCGTGCCTATCTCCGTCATAGGTGATTTCGTAATATGGGGAATTTGGAACCGGTGTCGAGGCAAGCGCCTTATTATTCTGCAGCACTTTGGAGAGCCAGACAATGTAGACGTCATCTGGAGTAATCCGATTGCTCCCAAAACGTTCGTTCATGTCGTCAACAATGCACTGTTTGACCAAATCAATAAATTTGTTGCTATCCAT
>OLSN01000542.1_pt1 | contig 40280 bp, 36 predicted proteins | sample 1672411 | NCBI WGS metagenome assembly OLSN01 (sample SAMEA3136683, study PRJEB25190) | human gut metagenome | biome: human gut; feature: human-associated habitat; material: faeces | place: Austria | collected 2013 | reverse complement strand
ATATGGAGGAGTTCCCGAGTGGCCAAAGGGGACAGACTGTAAATCTGCTGCTTCTTGCTTCGGTGGTTCGAATCCACCCTCCTCCACCAGAAAAAGGACTTTGCATTTTGCAAAGTCCTTTTTTCAACGAAACGAATCCCTTCGGTATGTGAAATTGCCCTGCGGGCAGTGAAATACACGGCGTCTCCAAATCACCCATGGTTCTGCGCCATCACGCCGACCAACGCGTGCGGCACGTAGGGCTCTTCAAGGTATGCAATCTCATCAGCGGTGAGCCTCAATTCAACGGCGTTCACAAGCCCCGTGATGTGCGAAAGATTCGTTGCGCCGCAGATGGGCGACGCAACCTTCGTCAGCAGCCACGCGAGGGCGATCTCCGTCATGGTACAGCCGCGCTTCTCGGCCAGCTCCGCCACACGATCAATGATCACACCATCGGTCTCGGCGGTCTTGTCGTACTTAAATTTCGCGTAATTGTCTTCCTCAAGGCGCTTGGAGCTCTCATCAGGACGTCTCGAGAGCCGCCCTGCGGCGAGCGCACTGTATGGCGTCATCGCAATGTTCTCCGCCTTGCAGAACGGCGCCATTTCGCGCTCCTCCTCGCGGAAAATGAGATTATAATGCCCTTGAACGGACACAAACTCCGCCATGCCATGCATACGGGCGTAGTAATTCGCCTGCGCCAGCTGCCACGCATAGCAGTTCGAGATGCCGATGGCGCGGGCTTTGCCGGCCTTCACCGCGTCGTTCAGCCCCTCCATAATCTCCTCAATGGGCGTGCGATAGTCCCACATGTGGCAGATGTACAGATCAATGTAGTCCATACCGAGACGCTTCAGGCTTGCATCAAGGCAGTTTTTCACGTGCTGCTGCCCCGTCACGCCGTTTGCAATCTCCTCGTCGGTGCGCGGCTCAAATTTCGTCGCCAGCACCACATCCTCGCGGCGGGCAAAATCGCGCAGCACACGGCCGACAAACATCTCGCTCGTGCCGCCTTGGTAGCTCATCGCCGTGTCAAAAAAGTTGATGCCGTTCTCGAGCGCCGCTTTGATAATCTCGTTGGAGTTTTCCTCATCCAGCGTCCAGCGGTGCTGCCCCGCGGCCGCTTCGCCAAAGCCCATGCAGCCAAGGCAAATGCGCGAAACATTCAGGTCAGAATTGCCGAGTTTTACGTATTCCATGTGTCTTCCCCTTTTCTATAAAAATTAAAAATTCGTGATTTCTTGCTTTCAGTATACTAAACCATCAAAATAATGTCCAATACCTATTTTTTATCCTTCTCCATGCCGGAAATGTATTTCTTCGCAAAATCGAGAAACGCGTTCGTCAGCGGTGAGAGCACACGGTTCTTTTTCCAAACGAGCACCGTCGCGGCGCGGATCGGCGGCTGAAGCGGCACGAATTTCAGGCCGTTATGCTGCAAGTCGAGCTTCAGCGTGAACAGCACGCCGTTTTCGCGGCGAATGACCGAAGCCATGTTGTATTGCAAATCGCCGTGCGCGATAATGTTGAGCCGGTCCGCGCTGTCGCCGAACCAGTTCACAATCTCACTGCGGATCTGATCCCGGCGCGAAAACACCGCCGGGTACGGCACAATGTCCTGTGGCGTCAAATACGGCTTCTGCGCCAGCGGCGAATCCGACCGCACCAGCGCGTTCCACGTTTCCGGCACCGGGAAGTGCAGAAAATCATACTTGCTGATTTCCACCGGCTCCAACAGCAAGCCGATGTCCAACGTGCCGCGTTCAATGCGCTCCTTAATGTTATCGGAGTTGCCGCTATAAATGCTGTACGTCACGTTCGGGTGCTCGGCACGAAACGCCGCCAGAATGCCGGAAAGATGGCAGGAGCCGTGGTACTCGCCGCTGCCGATGGAAATTTCGCCGGTCAGCATTGCCTCCTGCTTTAATTCCCGCTTCGTCATTTCGGAAAGCGTCACGATTTCCTCTGCGCGGCGGCGGAATAACATCCCCTCCTCCGTCAACGTGACGCTGTGGTTGTTGCGGCTGAACAGCTTCACGCCAAGCTCCTGCTCCAGCCCCATCAGCTGGCGGGAAAGTGTGGGCTGTGTGATATGTAAAAGCTGTGCCGCCTTCGTGATGTTCTCCTCACGCACAACAGCCAGAAAATACTGCAAGACTCGTATATCCATAGATCTGAAAGCAGCCTCCTAAACCTCGGGCGGCAAACGCGCACCCTTTATATTTCGTATTATAGCACGCCTGTCATGCCCATTTCAATACAGCGCATTATTCAAGTTGCGCAGACAAATCTTGTGCAGCTTCAATAAAATTTTGTGCCTTATGCAAATCTTCTGTTCAGTTTTAAAATCAAATCTTACAAATCTCTTTATAAATGCAAAAAAGCTGCAAAAGCCCTTGTAAATCCAGAAAAGTTGCGCTAAAATAGTAATTCGCGCCGGGGTATTTCTTATTTATATGAGCGTGCTCATGTACGCATGTACGCACATGATTTGAATTTTTATGATTTCGTAATTTCTTGAAACGGTTTTACCGGATCACGGTATACGGCCGCGGTCCACAGGAGGTGCATTTATCTGCAAGTATTCAGAGCACTGAAAAAGGGATTTTTAGAGCTTACCCCAAACGAAAAGGTCTTGCTCGTTTTAACGGCTTCCATTTTCCTCACCGTCTATGCCGAGATGCTGGCGCTGCTTTTATTGCCGTTTTACATTGCCGCCACGAAGCAGAGCTTCGTTTTTTTCCGCCGTAAACAGGATTTATTTTTTCTTTCGGCTTTCTGGGTGCTCTCCCTGCTCGTCACGATTTTCTCAGGCGGCACCGTAACGGATATTCTGCTCGGCGTTCTTATGGTGTTCGCATTCATCGCCGTCATTTTCGTCACCTATACGATGACCCAGCGCGCGTTCCGCCTCATTTTATCTTTTGTCTGCCTCATGAGCCCCTATTGCCTCCTTGTCGCGCTCGTTCAGCGCGCGCTCGGCATGGAGTGGGTTTACGGTGCGCGGTATAACTCCATCTTTACAAACCCCAATTACTATGCGTTTTACATTTCGCTCGTCGTGCTCTTCTGCATCTACAACATCGTAAAAAGCGAAGACACGCCGCTGCGCGGTGTATACGCTGCCCTGATTCCGTTGAATCTTATCGCGCTTGAGCTCACCGAGTGCCGCACCACTTTCATGGTGCTGCTCATCGTCTGCCCTGTCATGCTGTGGTTCTGCGGCAAGAAGAAGTGGCTTTCCGTGTACCTTTTCACCATGCTTGGCATTTTGCTTACACTCGTTCTGTTCGGTGAATCGCTCGATTTCCTCCCGCGCATCGATCTCATCCGGCACGATTTTGCAAAGCGCATGAGCATCTGGTCGGGCGCCATCGGCAGTATTATGGACGCCCCGTGGTTCGGCCGCGGCTACAATACATACGCGCGCATCCATGACCTCTACGGCTCATACAGCATCGCAAAGCATTCGCACAACCTGCTTTTGGAGCTCCTCATGGACTTCGGATTTGTGGGTACGGCGGTCTTACTCGGTTACTTTGCCATCAATGTCGGCAAGATTATCCGCCTGCACCGCAGCCACAAGTGCCACCAGCGCTACGCCCTCACGGTCTCCGTCATCGTGTGCGTGCTGCTGCACGGGCTTTTGGATATCTCCATGCTGTGGCCGCAAACCGGTCTGCTCGTCATTTACATCGTCGGCTTCAGCACCGAGTACGACAAGCAGCACATCTTCGGCACAGACCGCCGCCATGAGATTTTTGCGCTGCACGCAAGATCCATTCAGGCAAAAGAACCCATCTTGTAAAAAATTCTGTTATCCTTTACAAAAAGGCTGCCGAAATTTCGGTGGTCTTTTTCTTTTGTGTCTCTTTTCGGATAACGCGATTTTTGTTATAATAAAAGAGTTTTGGACAATACCGCATAACTCCTCCGCGGTACTGCCCCTTCAATTTTTCAGCAAAGGAAGATTTATTTTATGGGCGGTTTTTTCGGCGCAGCATCGCAGACTGACTGCGTTTTCGACCTTTTTTTCGGCATTGATTACCACTCCCACCTCGGCACACGCCGCGCGGGCATGGCGGTTTACAGCCCGGAGACCGGCTTTGACAAAGCCATTCACAACATTGAAAACGCTCCGTTCCGCACGAAGTTTACAACGGAATCGCAATCTATGCACGGCACGCTCGGCATCGGCTGCATCTCCGATTATGAAGCACAGCCGATTTTGGTGCGTTCGCATCACGGCACCTTCGCCATTACGACCATCGGCAAGATCAATAACGCCAATGAGATTGTAGAGGACATCATCGGGCGCGGCACGCATTTCTTTGAGATGCAAAACGGCGAAGTGAACCCCACAGAGCTCGTCGCCGCCATCATCGACCAGAAAGAGAATTTCATCGACGGTATTCGCTACGCGCAGGAGGTCATCGACGGTTCTTTGAGTATGCTCGTCCTGACGCCGCGCGGCATTTACGCGGCACGCGATAAACTCGGCCGCACCCCTGTCGTGCTCGGCCAAAAGGAAGACGGCTACTGCGCAAGCTTTGAAAGCTTCGCGTATTTAAACCTCGGCTACCACGACCTGCGCGAGCTCGGCCCGGGCGAAGTTGTCGTGTTCGACGCCGACCATGTGCAAACGCTCGTCGCCCCCGGCAAAAAAATGAAGATCTGCACGTTCCTGTGGGTCTACTACGGCTACCCGTCCTCCAGCTACGAGGGCATCTCCGTCGAGAGCATGCGCTATAACTGCGGCCGCGCGCTCGCCCGCCGCGATAACGTCCACCCCGACATTGTCGCCGGCGTACCGGATTCCGGCATCGCGCACGCCATCGGCTATGCCAACGAGTCCGGCGTGCCGTTCTCCCGCCCGTTCATCAAATACACGCCCACATGGCCGCGCTCCTTCATGCCGACGCACCAGAGCAAGCGCGACCTCATCGCCAAAATGAAGCTCATCCCGGTGCATGACCTCATTGAGGGCAAGAGCCTCCTGCTCATCGATGACTCCATCGTGCGCGGCACGCAGCTGCGCGAAACGACCGAGTTCCTCTACGCAAGCGGCGCAAAAGAAGTGCACATTCGCCCCGCCTGCCCGCCGCTGCTCTTCGGCTGCAAATACTTAAACTTCTCCCGCTCCACGTCCGAAATGGAGCTCATCACCCGCCGCGTCATTAAAGAGCTTGAGGGCTGCGACCCCGACCGCGCCACACTTGAAGAATACGCCGACCCGGACAGCGAGAAGTACCGGAAGATGGTGGAGAAGATCGGCGAAAAGCTGCACTTCACCTCCCTTCACTACCACCGCCTCGACGATATGATGGAGTCCGTCGGCATCGACGCAGACTGCCTTTGCACCTACTGCTGGAACGGCAAAGAATAATGTAAAAAGCATGGCAAAAGTATTTTTGATCTGCGGCAAAATCTGCAGCGGCAAAGGCTTTTATACCCGGCAGCTCAAGGAAAAAGAACACGCTGTGGTGCTCTCCTGCGATGAGATTGAAAATGACCTCTTCCACCATGACCTCGGCGACCGCCGCGATGCGATCAGCGCGGACATCAAAGCATATCTCCACAAAAAAGCCGTGGACATCGCCCGCGCGGGCTGCAATGTCATTTTAGACTGGGGCTTCTGGAGCTGCAAAGAGCGCACAGATGTTTCCGCCTACTACAAAAATGCCGACATCGACTTCGAGTGGCACTACATCGACATTTCCGATGCAGACTGGGCGAAAAACATTGAAGCGCGCAACGCTGCTGTTGCCGCCGGTGAAACGACCGACTACGCCGTAGACAGCGGCCTGCTGCAAAAAGTTCTCACGCTTTTTGAGACCCCCATACCCGATGAGATCGACGTGTGGTTTACAAACCGCAGATAATTTTGCACAGTACAAAAGGACGACAGTTAAGCGCAACTGCCGCCCTTTTTCTATGCTCTGATTGTTTTTACACTTCGCCGTTAAACAGCTTTTCCGCGTAGCGCACACTGCCCATCGCATCTTTGGAGTAGAAATCCGCGCCAATCTCCTTAGCGTACTCGGGATTCAGCACCGCGCCGCCCACCATGACCTTGCAGTCATGCGCTTTGCGCAGCTGGCGGATCGTCTCCGCCATGCTCTCCACCGTCGTCGTCATCAGGGCAGAAAGCCCCACAAGGCGCACGTTTTTCTCGATCGCCGTCTGCACAATGATCTCCGGCGGCACGTCCTTACCGAGGTCGAGTACGTCAAAGCCGTAGTTTTCAAGCAGCACCTTCACAATGTTCTTGCCGATATCGTGAATGTCGCCCTTCACGGTCGCAAGGATGATGGTACCCTTCTTTTCCTCCTGAATGCCCTTTTTCGCAAGGTTCTGCTTGATGCGCTCAAACGCCTCCTTCGCTGCGTCTGCGCTCATGAGAAGCTGCGGCAGGAACACCGTGTTTTTCTCAAAGCCCTGCCCCACTTCGTCGAGCGCCGGGATAAGCTCACCGTTGATGATTTCCAGCGGCGGCGTCGTTTTCAGCATCTCGTCCGTCAGCTGTCCCGCCTGCTCGCGCAGGCCTTTCACAATGGCGCGGTGCAGCGAAACGCTTTCGGCAGACCCGCCTGCGCTCTGCTGCGCGGCACCCGTGCGCACGTCCGGTGCCGCCGTGGTGTTCGCATACGCTTCGATATACGCCTTGCAGCCCACGTCTATGCCCATCAGCGCGCAGAACGAGCGGTACGCCTTCATCAGCTCGTCGCTCAGCGGGTTGATGATGCCGGAGCTTAATCCGCGCTGCATCGCCATCACGAAGAACGTGGAGGTCACCAGCTCGCGGCGCGGCAGACCGAACGAAATATTGGAGACGCCCAGCACCGTATGTACGCCGAGCTTGTGGCGGATGGTGTCAAGCGCATCGAGCGTGATCATCGCGTTATCCGCGCCCGTGCTCACCGTCATTGCAAGCGTGTCAATAATCACGTCGCTGCGGTCGATGCCGTAGCTTTCCGCCGTTTTCAAAATCTTCTCCGCAATCGCCACACGCTCCGCAGCAGAAGCCGGGATGCCCTTTTCGTCGAGCGTCAAGGCAACCACCGCAGCACCGTACTTTTTCACAAGCGGCAGCACCGTGTGCAGCGATTCCTCTTTGCCGTTCACGGAGTTCACAAGAGGCTTGCCGTTATAAATACGCAGCGCGCGCTCCATGGCCTCCACGTTTGAGGTATCGATCTGCAAAGGCGTGTTCGTCACGCTCTGCAAGTTGATGATGGCCCTTTCCATCACCGCGGGCTCGTCAAGCTCCGGCAGACCCACGTTCACGTCCAGAATGTCCGCGCCGTGTTCCGTCTGCGCAATGCCCTCACGGCACAGATATTCCAAATCGCCTTCGCGCAAAGCCTGTTTTAAGCGCGGCTTGCCCGTCGGGTTGATGCGCTCGCCAATCAAAATCGGTCGCGCACCGAACGTCACCGTATGCGTGTACGAGGACACCACCGTCTTCTTTTCAATGTGACGCTCCTTCACCGGCTTGTTTTTCAGGCGTTCTGCAAGCAGTCGGATGTGCTCCGGCGTCGTGCCGCAGCAGCCGCCGAGAATCGCCGCGCCTTTCTCCGCAAAGCGCTCCATGTACGCGTAAAATTCCTCCGGCCCCACGGGGTACGAGGTCTCGCCGTTCACGGAAACCGGCAGACCGGCGTTCGGGTTGATGACAATGGGCAAATTCGTCAGCGTCAGCATTTCATCGACAAAGCTTTCCATCTGCTCCGGACCGAGGCTGCAGTTGATGCCCACCGCGTCCGCACCGAGGCTCTCCGCCAGCAGCAGTGCCGCCGGGATGTTGCTGCCCGTCAAGAGCTTTCCCGTGCTGTCAAACGTAAACGTTACAATGACCGGCAAGTCACAGTTTTCCTTTGCCGCAAGCAGCGCCGCCTTCGCTTCGTAGGCGTCGCTCATCGTCTCGATGATTACGAGATCGGCGTTGTCCCTGCCCGCGATAATTTCCTCTTTAAAAAGCTCGTACGCGTCATCAAACGCCAAATCACCGAACGGCTTCAAAAGCTTGCCGGAGGGGCCGATGTCGAGCGCCACCGCCGCCTTGCCGCCGCTCGCCGTGTGTGCAAGCTTCAACGCCTGTGAGACGACCTCCTGCACGGTGTGGCCCGTCTTTTCCAGTTTTAAACGGTTCGCGCCGAACATGTTCGCCGTCAAAATATCGCAGCCCGCGTTCACGTAGTCGGACTGAATTTTCAAAAGCACCTCGGGGTGTGTCAGGTTCCAAAGCTCCGGCAGCTCGCCGCCCATAAGGCCGTTCGCCTGCAAAAGTGTGCCCATGCCGCCGTCCACAATGACAACAGATTTTCCGAATCGGTCTATAACAGGATGCATAAATTTTCTCCCTTTCTCTGCGCGTCAGATTTCGCGGAACTCGCAGTCGGTGTTCGCGCAGCCGCGGCACTTTACGTATGTGCATGTCGGCGCGTCCGTCACGCCGATGACCGCCGTCACGGATTTAAACGGCACCATCAGCATGGTGTCCGTCAGCGTCAGCCCAATGCGCTTTGCACATTCCAGCCGCGCAAAGATCTCTTTTTGGCTTTCGAGCGCAAAGTCGCCGTACCCCGGCGAATAGCGCGGCTTCAAAAATAAGCCCGTTGCGGCTTCCTTTTCCGCGATCTGCGCCTGCATTTCGTCACAGTAGTCTTCAATGAGCGCATTCGCAACGGAATGCGCCACCGTGCCGCGCGCCATATTGAGCGCGGATAACCGCCGTATCATCATATCGGCCTGCAAACCCAGCGTCGCCGCAAACAAATACGCCGCCTTGCAGCCGCGTAAATGGCGTGAAAGCTTTATGCTCTCGATGCGCCAGCCGTCCAGCTCCACCGCGTTCTCAAGTACTTTTATGTCGTATCTTTTATATACACATTTCGGCGTGAGCGTGCGCAGCATCTCGCCGCCGATCTCGCGAATCATCTCATCGGTGTCCGCATCGGCCGGCTTCCCGCGAAAGCCAAGGTAGCGCAGCGCCTCTTTCTCATTCAGCTTCATAGCCGTCAATGATCTTTGAAAGGTTCGTCATGATGCTGCCCGCAATATCCGGGCGGTTCATCGTGTAGATATGAATATGCGTCACGTCATTCGCGATGAGGTCGATGATCTGCTCGGTCGCATACGCAATGCCCGCCTGCTTCATCGCCTCCGGGTTGTTCGCAAAACGATCGACGATCGCCTTAAAGCGCGCCGGCATAGAAGAACTCGAAAGGCTCATAATGCGCTTGATCTGCTTCGCGTTCGTCACCGGCATAATGCCCGCAATGACCGGCACGCGAATGTCGTGGCGCAGGAGCTTGAACATATAATTATAAAGAATGTTGTTGTCAAAGAACATCTGCGTCGTTAAAAACTCGCAGCCGCTTTCCACCTTGCGGCGCACGCCGTCAATGTCCGCGTCGCTGTTGTACGATTCCGGGTGTCCCTCCGGGTAACATGCGCCGCCGATGCAGAAATCCGCACCCTCGCGGCGAATGGCATTGATGAGGTCGCTCGCGTGCGGGAACGTCTGCGGCGCTGTATCACCCTCCGGAATATCGCCGCGCAGCGCCAGAATATTCTCAATGCCGCTCGCCTTAAACGCATTGATGGACGCTCTGAGGTTCTCTTCGTCCTGCCCCACACACGTCAAATGTGCCAGCGCCGTAACGCCGCTTTTCTGCACCTCTTCTGCAATGGACAGTGTGTTTTTGGAGTTGGAGCCGCCCGCGCCGTAGGTCACGCTCATAAAAGAGGGCTTATATGCCGCGATCTCATGCACCACCTGCTGTGTGTTTTCCAATGGTTTGCCCGGCTTCGGCGGGAACATCTCGCAAGAGACCGTCACCTTATTGGTCTTCAAAATATCGGAAATTCTCATAAGTCATCACTTTCTGTATCGGTTTCGTATTTTCATGGATATACCGTTAAAGTATAGCATAAAAATGCAGGAAACGCAATTTGAAAATGCAGAATTTCGCTGTTTTTTCCGCTTACGGTTCCGGCCGCATCAGTGGGAACATCACCGTGTCGCGGATATTCCTCGTGCCGAGCAAAACCTGCAAAACGCGATCAATGCCCATGCCCCAAATACAGAGGAGCGCCAGAATACCCGTTTTCGCGCATTTTCCTCGCTTTGCACGTTGTGCGGGCTTGTTTTCGCGCCTGCCTTGTGCTAAAATAAATGAGAAAAAGTCGCGGAACAGCCGCGGCGGTTGTATTGATCTCATTTTCTCTCGGGAGGGCTTTATTATGTCAGAACCTTTACGCGCCATGATGATCGGCGCACACCCGGACGATGTCGATATCTGCACCTGCGGCATCACAAAGCGCTTGGTTTCAAAGGGCTGCATTGTCCGCTTTGTCTCCATGACGACCGGCAACGCAGGCCACCAGACCATGCGCGGCGAAGAGCTCATCAAAACGCGCGCGGCAGAAGCGCAGAAAAGCGCTGCCTACCTCGGCGCCACCTATGAAATTCTGCCGTTCGACGACGGCCGCCTGACCCCGTCGCTCGAAGCGCGCGAAACGCTCATGCGCACCATCCGCAATTTTAAGCCGGACGTCATCTTCACGAACCGCGCGTGCGATTATCACCCCGACCACCGCGCTACGGGCCAGCTCGTTCAGGACTGCTCGTATCTCATGGGCGTGCCCGCCATTTGCCCGGATACCCCCGTGCTGCGCAAAACGCCGACCATTCTTTACTGGGCAGACGGCTTCACCGACCCCAAACCGTTCCGATCCGATTTCGCCCGCCCGGCAGATGACGACCGCGAAACGCTGTTTCACGTCGAGTGCTGCCACGCCTCCCAGTTCCTCGATTGGCTTCCGTGGGCAGATGACCACGTGGATCTCGCCGGTAAAACGCACGAGGAGCGCGTAGAGTACCTGCGCAGTACGTTCAACTGGGACCGCGGCGACGTGGACGAGGACGTGCTCGCGTGCCTCACCCGCCAGTACGGCGCAGAATTTGCAAAAACCGTTCGCTTTGCTGAAAGCTGGCAGATGAGCGAATACGGCGCACCCGTCTCCGATGCGCTCAAAGAGCTGCTCATCGGTCTCGACTGAGCCGAATATTTCCGCGGTTCACCCCGCAAATCAAAGACCAAAGGATAGAAAAATGAAAATTTTAGCCATTGAAAGCTCCTGCGATGAGACCGCCGCAGCCGTTGTAGAAAACGGCCGCCGCGTGCTTTCCAGCGTCGTCGCAACGCAGGTAGAAGAACACAAGTTATACGGCGGTGTCGTGCCGGAGATTGCCTCGCGCCGCCACAGCGAAGCCATTGTAGGCGTCGTGCGTGAAGCACTCGAGCGCGCCGAGCTCACCGTAAACGACCTCGATGCCATCGGCGTCACCTACGCGCCGGGGCTCATCGGTGCGCTGCTCGTCGGCGTAAATTTCGCGAAAGGCCTCTCTCTTTCTGCAAATTTACCGCTCATCCCGGTGCACCACCTGCGCAGCCACATCGCATCAAACTACATCACGAACCCGGAACTCGAGCCTCCGTTCCTGTGCCTTGTCGTCTCCGGCGGCCACACGCACATCATCGAAGTGACGGACTACACAAAGCTCCGCATCCTCGGAAAAACGCGTGACGATGCCGCGGGCGAAGCGTTCGATAAGGCCGCGCGCGCCATGGGCATGCCCTATCCCGGCGGCATCGCCATGGATAAACTCGCTGAGACCGGCAACGACAAAGCGTTCAAGCTTCCGCGCCCGACCGTAGACGGCGCTCCGCTCGATTTCAGCTTCTCCGGCCTCAAGACCGCCGTCATCAACATTCTGCATAATGCCGAGCAAAAGGGCCAGACCGTCAACATTGCCGATCTTTCCGCCTCTTACCGCAAGGCCGTTGTCGATTGCCTCGTGCGCAACTTTCTGCACGCCGCAGACGAGACCGGCCACAAAAAGCTCGTCATCGCGGGCGGCGTCTCCGCAAACTCGCTCTTGCGCCGCCGCCTTACGGAAGAATGCAAGCGTACCGGCCGCACGCTCTATATGCCCGACCTCTCTCTCACCGGCGACAACGCCGCCATGGTCGGCGCACAGGCCTACTACGAATATCTCGCCGGCCATACCGCCGGCATGGAGCTGAACGCCTGCGCCCAGCGCTCCATCGACTTAGGCTGAGTTTTCACTTTAAACCATAAGAAAGCGCCCGAACAGAGCACATTTCGTGTTTTCTGCTCGGGCGCTTCCTTTTTTGGGGCGTGATTATGAAGCACAGTCCAAATAGCTGTTATTTTTTCTCATGCAGACCCTGAATGGTCTTGCCTTCCATGTGGCTCACAAACGGTACGACCGGCACAGTGTTGCCGTAAACCACTTCCGGCGCATCGGTCGGCGCCGCCCACTTCACGGCGTTGATGATGACCTTTTGAATCTCCGGCTGGTAGTAGACCGGGAACGCCTCGTGGCCGGGGCGGAAGTAGAACACTTTACCCTTGCCGCGGTGCCAGCAGCAGCCGCTGCGGAACACTTCGCCGCCCTCAAACCAGCTGATGAACACCTGCTCGTCCGGCTGCGGAATGTTAAAGTGCTCGCCGTACATTTCTTCCTGCGGAATAATGATCTTTTCTTCCAGACCCGCAACGATAGGATGTCCGGGGTCGACCGCCCACAGGATCTCTTTTTCGCCGTCCTCGCGCCATTTCAGGCAGCCGCTGTCCGTACCGCACAGCTTTTGGAAGATTTTAGAAGCGTGGCCGGAGTGCAGCACGATAAGCCCCATGCCGCTCAGTACACGGCGATATACGCGCTCCACGATCTCGTCCTTCACGCGGTCGTGCGCCATGTGTCCCCACCAGATCAGCACATCGGTGTTTTTCAGCACTTCTTCCGTCAGGCCGTGCTCGGGCTGCTCCAAGGTAGCTGTCTGTACCTCCATGCCTGCTTTTTCCAAAAACTCCGCAATGCAGCCGTGGATGCCCTTCGGGTAGATCGCGGCGATCTCTTTAAACTGAATTTCATGCAGATATTCGTTCCAAATCGTTACTTTAATGGTCATTTACTTTCTCCCCTTTCTTTATTATAAGGTCTCCCATTCTCCCGTTTCTCCGGAGCGGATCACGGCGTCCACAAGGTGCTGGTTCACCCTGCCGTCTTCGATCGTCGCCGCCTTGCCGTCCGCCTTGCCAAGGATAATATCGGCAAAGGACTGCATCTGATCCACCTTGAATTTATCCGGGATCGGCAGCTTTGTAAACGTGTGCGATTCCTGCCCGACTTCGCCCATGCAGACGTAAATTTCGTCCACATCCGGCGCAGCGTGGTCAAGCTCATACTGAATTGCGCCGCGGCTGCCGTAAATTTCCATCGTCTGGTAATTGCCGCGCCCAAAACCGAAACGTGTGATGCGGAACGTCGCCGCCGTGCCGCCGTCCATCTCCGCAAAATAGTTGGAGAAGTCGTCCACGTCCACCTTGCCCATGCCGCTGCTGTCCAGCTTTTCGCGCTCGTGCACAAACGTGCCCGTGTGGCTGATGAGCCGTTTATATTCCTTGCCCGTCACAAACCGAACAAGGTCAAGCGCGTGGCTGCCAAGGTCGCCCAAAGCGCCGGAGCCCGTGTGCTTCTGCTCAAAGCGCCACACAAGCGGCGTGTTGCACATCGGCAATCCCCATGCTTGATAATACTGCATGTCCACATGATAAATATCGCCAATGAGCCCGCGCTCGATCAGATCTTTTGCGTAACGCGCAGAGGCCTTAAAGCGGTAAGAGAAGCACACCATGCTCTTTACGCCGCGCTCTTTTGTCACCTGCGCAAGGTGATCCGCCTGCTCGCCCGTCATCACAATGGGCTTTTCCACCGCATACGGCTTTCCGGCCTCCGCCGCCGCAAGCGCCACCTCGTAGTGTACGTCGTTCGGCGTGGAAATATCCACCGCGTCCACATCCGGGCAGTTGATGAGGTCGTGGTAATCCGTAAAGCAATGCGCCTCGTCAATGCCGTATTTTTCCTGCGCGTAACGCAGCGCCTCGGGGTCAATGTCGCACACCGCGACCAGCTTCAAATCAGGGCTGCGTTCAATGCCCGGCAAATGCACGTGGCGGGAAATACCGCCGATGCCGACGCTGCCAACTCGAATACAACTCATAATTTGTACCTCCCAACAAATTTATCTGCGTTTCAGTAACGTCCAATCCAGCTCCGCGCCCTCCCGTACAAATACGGGCATGACACAAAGCGGTGTTTCACAGTTCACGGTTTGTCCGCCGGCATAGACCTTCCCCGTCTCTACCTCGCGCCAATCCGCACCTTTTGGCAAGTAGACCGCTTTCGAGGTGCAGCCGGCCTCCGTGACCGGCGAGACCAGAATATCCGGACCGAACAAGTAGGCGTCTCCATGCTTCCAAGCTTCCTCGTCTTCGTGGTAATCGAAGAACAGCGGGCGCATGACCGGCGTGCCCTCTTTGTGGCAGCGCTCCATCTGCGCTTTGATATACGGACGAATGCGCTCGCGAAGCTGCATATACTGCACGAGGATTGGGTAAGCCTCCTCGCCGAAGCTCCACACTTCGTTTGCCGCGCCGCTCGGCGCCATACCGCCGCCAAGCTCCTCAGACATTGGCTCGCCCTCAGGCGTGCGGTTTCCGTGCAGACGGAACACCGGGCAGAACGCACCGTACTGGAACCAGCGCACCAGCAACTCGCGGAACGCCGGGTCATTCGGGTCACCGCCGACAAACCCACCGATGTCAGTCGTCCACCACGGAATGCCCGCCATCGCCATGTGCTGCCCGGCTATGACCTGCCTGCGCATCGTCTTAAAGTCCGAAACAATGTCGCCCGACCACACAAGCGTGCCAATCCTCTGGCTGCCCGCCCATGCGCAGCGCTCCAAATTGATGATCTCCGTTTCGCCCTCGGCACGCAGCCCGTCATAGACCATCGTGCCGTACATGAACGGATAAATATTCGCCACCTGCAAGCCGGGGCCCGCTGCATAGCGGAAGTTATCGAAATGATACGGAATGCTCTCCGGCTCTGCGGCATCCAGCCAGTAGTTTTTAATGCCGCAGTCATAGTAGCTCTTTTTAAGCTTATCCCAAACATACGCCCGCGCGTCCGGGTTCGTGGTGTCCATAAATGTCTCATAGCCGCCGCATTCCAGCATCGTTCTGCCGCCGCGGTCGGTATGCACAATGTAGCCCTTTTCGATCATCTCACCGTAATACGGGCTGCGTGGATCTACCGTCGGCCATACGGATACAAACAGCTTAACGCCCATCGCGCGCAGTTCATCCGCCATACCCTTCGGGTCGGGCCAATACGTTTTGTCAAAGTCCCACACGCCCTGATTCGGCCAGTGGAAAAAGTCGATGATGATAACGGAAAGCGGCAGCCCGCGGCGTTTATACTCCCGCGCTACGGATAAAAGCTCCTCTTGCGTCTGGTAGCGGCATTTACACTGCCAAAAGCCCGTCGCAAAGTCGGGCATCTCGCTCGGGAAGCCCGTCGTGCGCGCGTACTGCGCCATGATCTCCTCCGGCGTGTCGCCGGCCGTCACCCAGTAATCCATCTGTTCCGTCGAGCACGCCGTCCACTGCGTTTTGTTCGTGCCGAACGTCACTTCGCCGATTGCCGGGTTGTTCCACAAAAAGCCGTAGCCAAGGCTCGAAACATAAAACGGAACGCTCACCTGTGCGTTGCGCTGCGCAAGCTCCAGCACAGCACCCTTTAAGTTAAACGTCTCCTGCTGGTACTGTCCCATGCCGTAGATCTTTTCTTCGGGGTCGGATTCAAAACGCACCTTCAGCGCATACCCGCCGCCGGGGTTCGGCATAAACTCGCGTGCCGAGATCATCAAAGCGCTGAAATCCGTGCCGCGCACCGTACGGTCGCGCACAAATTCCTGCAAAAGCTTCTTCCCGTTTCGGTCTAAAATCGTCACGCGCCCGTTTTCTTGTACGATCACGCTGATTTTTCCGTTTTTTAAGCAAAGCGCCTTCAGACCCTCATATTCCGTCTCCGTGATATCGATCTCGGTATTCTCGGACGGCAGCAGCGCCCAGTCCGGTGCCTGCCCTATTTTTCCCATTTTCACCGCGCGCACACGCACACTTGCGTCACCCCACGGCTCTGCGCGCAGCGTTTCTCCGTCGTAAGACCATACGATCGCGTTTCCGCTCTGTTTCAGCATGTTAAGCCTCCTTCGGCAAGTAAAATTCTGCGCAGCGCACCGCGTACATTGACGGCGCTCACCACAAACTGCGGCAGCTTTCGGTAGTTTTCATTGATGCACTCGCAAATTCCGTTTTCCTCAAAATCCGTCAGCAGCTCGTTCAGCATGTGCGCCGCATAAGGCGGATCACAGCGGTCAAAAAGCTCCAGCGCCCATCCGCTCGCCGTCGCCCAATACGCGCCGTTCTGGTATTCGCCCGCCGGAATGTCGATCAAAAGCTTTTCCCACGCCGCACCGTCCAAAAGCTGGCAGATCTGCCCGCGGTACATGTAGCGCTCCCGGTTGCAGAGCAACCATGCGGTCATGCCGCTGCGCAGACTTTCCTCCATCGGAAACCCGATAGCCCACGCATACAGCATGCCCCATACATCGTGCTGCCTGCAGTCTCCGCCGCAAAGAATGCTTCGGCCTGCGCGTCCCAAAGCTTATGGATATTCTCTTCCACGCAGCGCGCTTTCCGTTCGTATGCGGCTGCCGCTTCCTCCTTTTGCAGCAGCGTGTCATACAGCCGCGCCATTTGCTTTGCAGCCCGCCAGAAAAGCACAGATTCCATAAAAAGCCGCCCGGTCTTGCACACGGTATCCGTAAACCCATACGGCGAGTGCGGCGCCGCCGCATCGTTATAGACCAGCCCTTCTTCGCTCAGCGGAATGCACGCCATGCCGCGGTCAAGTGCCGCACACCACACCCGAAAGAGCGGCTGCGCACGCTTTTTCCCGATCATCTCAAAATACGCCGATACCGCAAAAACGAGAAACGGTGTGTTGTCCAAATTCGCCAGCCCAACAGGCGAACCCTTCGCGCCCGCCGCATAAACGGTTTCTCCGCTCGCCTCCACGCGGTCGGGGAACCACCCGTCCGCACGCTGCCCGCGCAGGATAAACCGAATGCAATCGCCTATCGCTTTCTCCCCCATCAGGTCGCCGACGTATTCTGTCATATAGGCGAAATCCCGCACCCACAGGGCATCGTAGTTGCCTACGCCGTCCGGCGTGAACAAAACCGTGCCGTCCGGCGCCGTTTTTTCACAGCCGCGCAGCAGCTCTGCCGAAAGCTTCGTCAACGTTTCATACGCTTTTCTCTTGTCCATTTTTAGCCCTCGGATCAGCCTTTCACGCCGCTGAACGCAATACCCTCAATGAAGTATTTCTGCGCGCAAAGGTACGCGATCAAGATCGGCACAACGGAAACGATAGAGCCGGCCATCACAAGGTTCCACTGCGTGGTGTAAACGCCCTTAAAGTACGCAATGCCAAGCGTCATCGTGTATTTTTCCGGCGAAGAGAGGTAGATCAGCGGGCCCATGTAGTCGTTCCACGTGTTCATCAGCGTGAACACACCGAGCGTCAGCATCGCCGGCACAACAAGCGGCAGCATAATGCGCCAGTACGTCATAAACGGGTTGCAGCCGTCAATTTCCGCCGCTTCCTCCAGCTCTCGCGGCAAGGACATAAAGAACTGCCGAAGCAAGAACACACCGAATGCCGAGAAGAACGCCGGCAGAATCAGCGCCAAGTGGTTATCCGTCAAGCCCGCCTTTGCAAACATCAGATATGTCGGGATCATCGTCACCTGTCCGGGCACCATCAGCGTCGCAATGTAGAAGAAGAACACCACGTTTCTGCCCTTAAACGAAATGCGCGCAAACGAATACGCCGCAAGGCTGCTGAAAAACAGCTGTCCCAAAACAACGAAGAACACGATCTTAATGGTGTTCAGCATGAACTGGAACATCGGCTGTTCCGTAAAGAGCTTCACATAGTTCTCCCACCGCGGCGGATCCGGGATCCACACCGGCGGGATCTTCACCGCGTCATACTGCGTTTTCAGCGAGGTGGAAAGCATCCAAAGAAACGGCACGACCATGATAACGGCAATGAGGATCAACACGATATACAGTAAGACCCTGCGCAAAACAGCGCTGCTTTTTTTCTTTTTCATAACAACTGCGGTACTGCTCATATCCCTTGCACCTCCTTATATGGATGACTCCGCCCAGTTCTTGGAACTGCGGTTTTGAATGAGCGAAACAATAAACACCAGAATGAACAGCACATACGCCGCGGCGCACGCATAGCCCATTTTGTAGAACTGGAAGCCGTACTGGTAAAGGTACATCGCAACGGTCTTGGTCGCGTTGACCGGGCCGCCGTTCGTCATGATATACACCTGGTCGAACACCTGCAAAGAGCCAATCAGCGACATCAGGGTCACAAAATACGTCGTCGGGCCGATCATCGGCACGGTGATCTTGAAGAACTTCTGCACGGAATTCGCGCCGTCAATCGTCGCCGCCTCATATAAGTCGTGCGGCACGCCCTGCAAACCCGCAAGGAAGATCGTCATATTGTAGCCGAGGCCCTTCCAAATGCTCATGATCGCAATGGAGATCATCGCCATGTTCGTGTCGGTCAGCCAGTGCACCGGCGGCAGGCCCACATAGCCGAGCAGCGTGTTCAAAAGGCCACCGTTATCTTCATACAGCATGCTCCAGATCAGCGAGACCGCCACCATGGAGGTGATGACCGGGATGAACGTCAGCGTGCGGAACGCGCCGATGCCGGGGATCTGTCTGTTAAACAGCACCGCCAGCAGCAAAGCTAAGATCACGCCCGCCGGGACCGTCAGCACGCAGTACCAAAGCGTGTTGAGCAGTGCCGTGATGAATTGATCGTCCTGAAAGAGCTTTATGTAATTTTCAAATCCAACAAAATTCGCTTCTGTGATCACGTCATAATCCGTAAAGCTGTAATATAGGGACATGAGGATCGGAAGCAGCATAAAAACAACAAAACCGATAAAGTTCGGGGCAATGAACAGGTAGCCCCAGAAGTTTTTTCTTCTTTGGATCTTATTGTGCTTCGTACTACTGTGCGCCATAAGCAGCCTCCCCTTTAGTAAAATGGGCAACGGCGCCCGAACGGATAGCCGCTGCCCGCAAGCAGTTTTCTTTACTTTTCGTCCGCGAGGATCTTATTCACATCTTCGGCAGCCTTATCCAAAGCGGCCTGTGCGTCGTCCTCTTTGTCAAACATGTAAGACTGCAGGTCAATACCGAGCGTATTTTCAATCTGCGGCCAAGACGGGGTGAACGGACGCGTTCTGGAACACTCCATCTGATCGGAGATAACCTGAATGTAGGGGCCGTATTCCGAGTTGTTTGCATAGAAGTCCTTAAACTCCGGCTGCGGCGGAATGGTGATCCAGTTCTCCCAGAAGGTCTGTACAAAATCGGAGCAGGTCAGGTGAACGAGATAATCGTACGCTTCCTGCGGGGACTTCGTGTTGCTGAATACCGCAACGCCTTCGCCGCCGACTACGGTCGCCCGTGTCTTCTTCTGCGGAAGCGGTGCTACGCCGAACTTATCCTTGAATTCCGGGTCGCTGAGGAATGTGTTCAGGCTCCACGGGCCGTCGAGAACCATTGCAGTGATGCCGGAAGTAAAGCGGTTGACGCCGGTCGGCGCTGCCTGCAGTGGCACGCTCTTGTCCTCCTGTACCATCTTTTTCCAGAACTCCAGCGCTTCAACGCCTTCCGGAGAATTAAACACCGCCTCCGTACGGTCGTCATTCAGGAATTCGCCGCCGTTCTGCCACAGGAACGGGAGCCAGTTCCAAGTGTAACCACCGTTCTTATCGTAAATCGGCAGGTCAAGGCCGTAAATGTTGTTGTCCGCGTCGGTCAGGGTCTTCGCTGCATTGCGCAGGTCGTCCCAAGTCCAGTCCGCAGTCGGCTCTTCAAGGCCCTTGTTCGCAAACATTTCCTTGTTGTAGAACAGCGCAAGGTTGTTAGAGGTGATACGCAGACCGTAAACGTCGTCCTTATAGACCATCGTGTCCCAAACGGAATCGTAGAACTTATCCTTGTATTCCTCAACGCCGTATTCCTTCAGCGCGAGCAGCTTGCCCTTAGAAGCGAGCTGTGTGCTCTGCACGCCTGCGTCTACAAAAGCAAGGTCAGGGTTGTTGCCGCCTGCCAGTGTCGCCTGAATTTTCGTGCTGTAAGAGTCGCTCGCGATCGGCACGACCGTCACTTCCACGCCGGTCGCTTCCTTATATGCCGCCGTGTCTTCCTGGATCTTATCGGCGCTGGCCTTTTCCCAGCCGTACACCCAGATCGTCAGCTTTGCGTCAGATTTACCGCCGTTATCGGTGTTGTCCGTTGTGCCGCCGGTTGTCGTGCTGTCCGTACCGCCAGAAGTACTGCTCGTCGTTCCCGAGCTTCCGCATCCGGCCGCCGTTCCAAGCAGCAGCGCGCCTGCCATAAGCATCGCCAAAATTCTTTTTGCTTTCATCTTCCTCCGTCCTTTCTTTCCGGCTCTTCCCCAATATTTCATGATTCTGCATCATGTCTGCCGGTTTGCTTGCCCTTATTATAGCCCGTACGTCTCCGTTTCACAACGTCACATATTTTGCTGTTTTGTATAACAATTTTTACCTAAAGGAGATTTTTTATCACAAATTATTGACTTTACCGCGTTTTTAGTCTATCGTAACGGTATCAACAATCGCTGAAAGAGGGTATAAAACCAGTGGCATATAAGACCTTTAACCGTTTTTTAAAATCGCTCAGCATCAAAAAGAAACTCACCTATACCCTCATCCCGGTCATTCTGGTCACGTACCTGCTTTCGGTCGGATCCGTTTATATGGTCTCTTTTCATGAAACGAAAAGCATCGTCAATCAACAGGCGCAAACGCTCGCCAATCAAAGAACACAGCTCGTAGACAGCTACCTCGACCAGCTGCGCACCGAAACAGAAATTTTCATGTTCGATACCGCTTTTCAAAAACGGTTTCGCACAAACCGCAGCACGCTCTCTTTAAGCCAGCAGGAGGAACTGAACAAGGAGATCACCCAGTATATGTACAGCATGATCATCAGCTATAACGTGTATGTGGAAAGCATCACGCTCATCAACAACCATCTCGATTCTTACAACTGGCACATGGACGGCCGCAATTCGTACAGCGCCTACATCTCCCGCCTGCTCCCGCTTTCCGATACGCTCACAGAGCTGGACGGCGGCATTTTGTATACATACGATAAGCTCGACCAAGGCGTCGTCACCATCGCCCGCCTCATCAAAGACCCCATTTACGACCGAAAGATCGGCATTTTAATGCTGGATTTCAACTTGGGCTTTTTAAACAAAATGACCGGTGTGCGCACAAAAGACCAAAGCGCTGCCGATGCCCTGCTCGCCATCGCCGACCAGAACGGCGACATCATCTATAACGACTCTCCGTTTTCAAAGGACGAGCTGTTCTCCGTTCAAAACGGCAGCGCCCGTCTTTCCGCCGACGGCATGCAGTACCAGATCGATTCCTCCAAGTCCGATGCGAACGACTGGATCTTATACAGCATCATCAACGAAACGGCGCTCTACCGAAACATCAACCGCAATCTTGTCTGGCAGGTCACGCTGATCCTCATTTCCATGCTGCTGATCTTTGCCGTGATTTTGCTCGTCTCCCGCACACTTTCGGGGCAGTTCCGCCACTTCATCGAAACCGTCAGCCACACCACCGCGCCCGATGAGCACGCGCTCATCACCGTGGACAGCGAAGACGAATTCCGCGACCTCGCGCAGGTCTATAACGATATGATCCTGCGCATCAACCATCTCATCGAGACCGTATACACAAAAGAGCTTCTGCTCAAAAACGCCGAGCTCAAAGCGTTTCAAGCGCAGATCAACCCGCATTTTCTGTACAACACGTTAGACTGCATCAACGGCCTTGTGGACCTCGACCGCCCGAACGACATCAAAAAGACCATCACCGCGCTCGCCAGCATCATGCGCATGAGCATCAAGGGCAAAGAGATCATGACCGTGCGCGAAAACATCCGCTACATCAACGAGTATATGTTCATAGAGCAGCTGCGCTACCCGGATAACCTCATTTTCTTAAACGAGATCCCGGAAGAAATGATGGAGTTTTATATCCCGAAGCTGATCTTGCAGCCCATCCTCGAAAATTCCGTCATCCACGGCACCTCATCCCTGCTCGGCAAGGGCATGATCGCCCTTCTCGGCAAAGAAGAGCCGGACGCCCTCATTTTCACGGTAAGCGATAACGGCGTCGGTTTCCCGGAAGCCATTTTGCAGCTGTTCCGGGAAAGCCCGGAGAATCATCTTGATGATACCCAAACGCAAAGCCGTCTCGGCCTTTTAAACATCCAAAAGCGCATCCACCTGATGTACGGCACGGAATACGGTCTCACGCTGCAAAATCTGCCCGCAGGCGGCTCCCGCGTCACGATCCGCCTGCCGAAGATCACCACCCCCTAAACAGAAAGGAACCTGCCGCCATGAAGATCCTCGTTGTAGATGATGAACACATTCTGCGTACTCGCCTGAAATCCGTCTTAGAGCAATCCGGGCTGCCGCTCAGCGCCGTTTTCACCGCAGAAAACGCACTAAACGCCATAGAGTGCATTGAAAAAGAGCAGCCCCAGATCGTCATCACCGATATCCGCATGCCGATCATGTCCGGCCTGGAGCTCGCCACCCACATCCACACGCACTATCCGCAGATCAAAGTTATCCTCGTCACCGGCTACTCGGATTTTGAATACGCGCGCACCGCCATTCAAAACAACGTTTTCGAGTACCTTTTAAAGCCCATCGATTCCGAAAACCTGATCGCGGTCATCCTGCGGGCGCAAAAAGAGATCGAATCCGCCGAGAAAAACGAGCGCCTGTTTAAAGTGTTCAAGGAACATTTTTCCGATAACCTGCAATCCGCCCGCCGCCAGTTCGTAGAGAACCTGCTTTTCAGAAGCGGCGTGTTTCAAAACGCGGACGACCTGCGCGAAGCCTACGGGTTCAATTTCAAAACCTATCGCCTCGTTTCCGTGTGCTGCCGTACCGCCATGGATGCCGCACAGCTTGAAAGTGAATATTACTGCACACACCTTGTCGATGAGTATATGCAGGAAGCGCAGCCCGGCATCATCACCTACATTTTCGGCAATTTGGTCTTCATGCTCTGGAACGTCGAAAAGCCCGACCCCTACGACGATAACGAAGCTCTGCTCGGCTTCCTGCGCGACCTGCACGCCAAAGCGCGGCGCAATTTTCTCGGCATGCTCTCCGCCGGCATCAGTCAGGCTTCCTCTACGCTGAACAACATCCAAACGCTGCGGCACCAAACCTCAGAGTGCCTCGAATACATGCAGGAAAACAAAAAACAGGAATTTCTCTTTTACGAAGACATTTTAAACGATACCATTCATTGGGAGATCGAACCACAGATCGAAACGCTGACCGCCTGCGTACATGCCGGCAACACCGCCGGCGCGCTGCGGTATTTCGACCAAATGCGCGCCGATATACAGGAAAAACAGCCGGATACGGTCTATTCCGTATTCCTGCTCATCGTCTCCAAAGTCTGCCTCGTCATGCGCGAATACCGCAGCGAATCGTATGCGCTTTCGGAAGAAGTGGCCTTCATGTTGTCCGCCCTCAATACACAGCCCGATACAGGCATCGAATACCTGCGCAAGTGGCTCGCACAAATGTGTACATTAGTCTCGGAAGCGCAGAAAGAGCGCTCCAACTCCCTCGTCAGCGCCGTGTGCGAGTATATCAACACAAATTACGCACAGCCGATCGGCCTTGCGGAAGCCTCCCGCCATGTGGGGCGCAACGCGTCCTACATCAGCCGCCTGATCCGCGAGTGCACAGGCAAAAGCTTCACGCAGATCTTGACCGACAAGCGTATGCAGGAGGCCAAAAAGCTGCTCAAAGAAACAAATTTAAAGGTCAACGAGGTCGCTGAACGCACCGGCTACATGAACGTCCGCTATTTCACGCGCATCTTCAAAGCCGCCATGAACATGTCTCCCTCCGATTACCGCAGCTTAAGCGCCGCCTTTTTGTAATTTTCAGCACAAAAAACGACCCGCAACGGAATTTTCTCCGTCCCGGGTCGTTTCTTTATGCCTGTTTGGTTTTACTCCCGCGGCACCACAAACCAGTGCTGGTTTTCCTGCAGCTTTTCCTCTGCGCGCTTCAAAAGCGCTTTCGCGTCGATAAGGTAGCACGTCGCGTCGCCGATCTTCCCCGTGACGATCTCATTTTTTGCGGGGTCCAGAATCTCTTTCACTCGGCGGTACGTCGTCTCCCAGCCCTTAAAATCGTGGCCGTACATGTACTTTTCCTCGCCGTTCACAACGTAGCGGATCTTCTCCTTCGTCAAGACGTAGTCCGTGCCGAAGCGCTCCTCCACGCCGTGCATAAACGTGCAGCAGTCAAGCACCTCGCCGATGAACAGCAGCCGTCCGCCGATCTCCGGCAGCTTCATAAACGGCGAGTTCTTCCCCACCGGGGTGATGTCCTCCCCATGCAATGCTGTCAGCTCCGCAGCACGCTTGCCGCGCGCACAAACGGAGTGCGTCGGGTGCACGCTGCGCACCGCGCCCGGCATTTTCCAAAACGTGCGCGGCAAAAGCCCGATGCACGGCACGGTTTTGTCCGCGTCAAACACCGGGTGCTCCGGCGTGACGTTCTCATACGTCAGCGCAGGCAGCAAAAGCGTGCCATTTTCCCCCAGCGCCTTTTGCAGCGTGTCAAGCACCGTCTCCGGCGTCTCCTTTGTCCCCAACGCCTTCATCGATGCATGCACCAAAATCGTCTCACCCTCTTTGATCCCCAGCGCTTTCATATCCGCTAAAAGCTTCTTCGCATCATTCATTTGAGTTTTCCTCCCCACAAAACAATACCCAAGCAGCGCTTATTCAGGCTTTTTTATTTCACCGAATCAATCGTCCCGCCGCCCAAAACGCGGTCGCCGTCGTACAGCACGACGGACTGCCCGCAGGTGATGGCGCGCTGCGGCTCGTCAAAGACGACCTTCAGGCTGTCCGGGCCCGTCTGCGTCACGGTCGCCCACTGCTCGGGCTGGCGGTAGCGCACCTTCGCCTTAATATGCATCGGCTCCTTGATTTCCGCGACGGAAATCAAATTAATGCCGCTCGCTGTGAGCTCCTTTTTGAAAAGCTCACTTTCCGGGCTTAGCGTCACGGTGTTCTTCTCAATATCCACCGATTTCACATACAGCGGTGCCGGCAGCGCGAGTCCCAGACCCTTGCGCTGGCCGATCGTGTAGCGGATCACGCCGCGGTGTTGCCCCAGCACGTTGCCATCCGTGTCCACAAAATCCCCGGGCGGGTACGTTTTGCCCGTGTACTGCTCGATGAAATCGGCATATGAGCCGTTCTGCACAAAGCAGATGTCCTGACTGTCGTGCTTTCTCGCATTGATGAAATTGTGCGCCTCTGCAAGCGCGCGCACTTCACACTTCTCCATGCCGCCGAGCGGGAACTGCACGTGCTTTAGCTGCTCCTGCGTCAGCGACCACAGCACATAGCTCTGGTCTTTATTGTGGTCAACGGCCTTTTTCAGGAGATACCGCCCCGTATTTTCGTCAAAATCGATTTGCGCGTAATGCCCCGTGACAACATAATCATAATTCAGCTCAACCATGCGCTGAAACAGCTTATCAAACTTCAAATAGCGGTTGCAATCGATGCACGGGTTCGGCGTCACACCCATTTCATAAGAGTGCACAAACTTGTCGATAACATCCGTTTTGAAGCGGTCGGCAAAATTAAACACATAGTACGGCATGTCAAGCGCATACGCCACACTGCGCGCGTCCTCTACATCATCAAGCGAACAGCAGGTATGCTCGCGGCGCAGACCAACGTCCTCATTCTGGTACAGCTTCATGGTCGCGCCCATGCAGGTGTAGCCCTTTTCTTTCATAAGCAGCGCCGCCACACTGGAATCCACGCCGCCGCTCATGGCTATGATCGCTTTTTTACACATAGTTTCGGTAAAACCCTTTCGTTATCGTTTCACATCGCCGCGCGCGGTGACGATCTCATAGCCCGCCGACTTCACGCGCTGCTCCAGACACCCGCGGCACTGCGCGGCCTCTTCCCCTGTACAGATCTTGTTCTCGTACAGCTCATAAAGCTTTCGCACGCGCACCGGCGAAAGGTTCGGCATCACAACGTTTCCGCCCGCCTTCAGCCCCAGCTCGCGCCCTTGCGGGTGAATGGTGCCAAGCGCCGTCGTAGACGGCAAAAGCGCATACGGAAACAACAAACGCAATATTGAGAGAAGCCGCAGTGTCAGCTCGAGCGAGCCGCTCTTTTCGTTTGCAAACGGCGTCTGCGTGTGCGTGATATACGGCCCGATGCCGATCATGTCCGGCTGCAACTTCTGCAAAAAGCGCAGGTCAGAAATAAGATTCTCTGTCGTCTGATACGGCGAACCCACCATAAAGCCGGAACCTACCTGGTACCCGATGTCCTTTAGATCAAAAAGACATGCTTGCCGGTGTAAAGCGCTCAATTCATTCGGGTGCAGCTTGCCGTAATGCTCGGGGTCGGCCGTCTCGTGACGCAAAAGATAGCGGTTTGCGCCCGCATCAAAATACTTCTGGTAGCTTTCGCGACTCTTTTCGCCGATGGAAAGCGTAATGGCGCAGTCCGGGTGCTGCGCATGGATGGCCGCGACAATCTCGCAGATGAGGTCATCCGTGTAAAACGGGTCCTCGCCGCCCTGCAAAACGAACGTGCGAAAGCCGAGGTCGTACCCCTCCGCGCAGCAGGAGAGAATCTCCTCTTTCGTCAAACGGTAACGCGTCGCGTTTCGATTATCCCGACGGATGCCACAATAGTAACAGTTATTTTTGCAGTAATTCGTAAACTCAATGAGTCCGCGCACGTACACGTCCGTGCCGTAGTGCGCGCGACGCACCTCGTCCGCGGCCTTTTGCAGCGCCGCATCATAGGCGTCGGTCTCCAAAATCGTCTTAAATTCCGCATCGCTGAGGTTACGCTGCTCGCGCAGACGGTCGACCAAAGCGTTAATTTCATTTGCGGTCATGAAATTCCGCCTTTCTTTATTCGGTGTCGCTCACTCCGCCTGCGGCTTTTCCAGCGTGCGCATCGCAAGGATCGTGTCGGAAATGAGGTCGTCGAGCGTCCGGCCCAGCATATCTGCACCGCGCTGAATGACCTCACGGGAGCAGCCCGCGGCAAAGTTGAGCGCCTTGTATTTTTTCTTTACGGATTTAAGCTCCAAGTCGAGCGTGCTTTTCCGCGTACCAACGCATCACGCCCTCCACGGTCTCGCCGTGCTTCAAATGGAACGGCTCTTTGTTGTACGCCGTGAGTAGTGCCCACGCTTCTTCCCTTGTGATTTCCTTTGCCATTTTGCATCCCTCCGCAAAAGAACTAAAAGCATACGGTTTTACTATGCTTTGATTTTACACACGAAGCGTCGCTTTGTCAAGGAAATTAAGCGAAGTTGCGCCATACGCCGAAAATGAGCGCCGAGAGGAACCACGCCGCCCACAGCGCAATGGAAAAGCGCTTAAAAAGCAGCGGCGGTTTGCCCTTTGCATACCGCACCGCTTCCAAAACGCCCCAAAGGAGCGCAAACGGCAAAAAGAACAGCATAAAGGGGTTCAGCGCCCACGCACCGGCAAAGTCCAATTGCAAAAGCGCTGCGATCATCCGTGTCGTTCCGCAGGAAGGACATAGCACGCCGAAAACCTTGCGGACGAGGCACGGCGGACGAAGAATATACAAAACGACAAGCACAGCCGCAGCACCGAAAACCGCTGCCAAGGCCCGCTTAATCCGTCTTTGTCTCTCCCCGCTCATATCTCGCTCTCCTTTTAAACTTAACATTTCTATTGTACTGCAAAAGCAGAATACCGTCAAGCGCTGCAAGTTTGTTTATCTTTTGCACACTTTATGTAAAAAGTGTTTGCATTTTCGAAAAAACTTCTTGCAATTTCTGTGTTTTATGATATAATCAAACTTGCAGTAAACTTTAATGTGTTGTACGAAACGGCACAACTATTCTCGGGAGGAATTCAAAATGAACACTGGTTATCTTGGCGATACGACCCCAAAGCTCGGTTTCGGTCTCATGCGTCTGCCGATGATCGGCGACGAGATCGATATGGAGCAGACGAAAGCCATGGTCGATACTTTCATGGCAAAAGGCTTTACGTATTTTGACACCGCATACGTATACATCAACGGCAAAAGTGAGGTCGCAGCGCGCGAAGCCATTGTGAAGCGCTACCCGCGTGACAGCTTCACGCTTGCCACAAAGCTACCCCTTTGGGACAACATAGAGACGGAAGCCGACATGCAGCGCATTTTCGATGAATCTATGGAACGCGCAGGTGTCGAGTATTTCGATTACTACCTGCTGCACGCCATGGACAAAGCGAAGTTCGAGAAAGCCGACCGCATCGGCGCGTGGGACTTCCTTTTCAAGATGAAAGCACAGGGCAAAATCAAGCACTGCGGATTCTCGTTCCACGACAGCGCGGAAGTGCTCGACGAAGCGCTCACCAAGCACCCGGAAGCCGAATTCGTACAGCTCCAGCTCAACTACATCGACTGGGAAAACGACAACGTGCAGTCCAGAAAGTGCTACGAGGTCGCCGTCAAGCACAATAAACCCATCATCGTTATGGAGCCGGTCAAGGGCGGTTCCCTCGCGGGCATGAACAACGAAATTCAGAGCATCATGAAGGCACAGAATCCTGATCTTTCCATCCCGTCTTGGGCTGTCCGCTTCTGCGCAGGTCTCGATAACATCCTCACCGTGCTCTCCGGTATGAGCACCAAAGAGCAGCTTGACGATAACGTCTCCTACATGGAGCACTTTGAGCCGCTCAGTGGCAAGGAGCACGAGGTGCTGAAAACCGTCGTCGAAAAACTCAACGCCATTCCCACTATTCCATGTACCGGCTGCCGGTACTGCGTAGACGACTGTCCCATGCAGATCCACATCCCGGACATTTTCCGCGCCGTAAACCACCAGAAGCAGTTCGGCTCCGAGGATAATGTCGATCGCAGCGGCTACGAATCCGCAACACGCGAAGGCGGCAAGGCAAGCGAATGTCTCCATTGCGGTTCCTGCGAAGCGCACTGCCCGCAGCACATCCACATCATCGAAGAGCTCGAAGACGCCGCAAAGCGGTTTGAAGGCTGAGTAAAAACAACAACATAAAATCGACCGGGAAGCACAGCGCGTGTTTCCCGGTCTTTTTCCGTTTATTTTTCCTGCACGGCAATGATGACTTTCATCGTCGTCTCGCGGTTCGCGTCAATGTATTTATACGCGTCAAGGTACTGCGCAAACGGGAAAATTTTCGAAATAAGCGGCTTTAACTGCACTTTGCCCGCTTCCACCAGCTCTATCGCGCCCACGTAGTCCTCGTGGCGGTACATCATCGTGCTCTTAATGTCAAGCTCGTGGTCGTTCGCCACGGCCAGATCAACGGTCGCCATATCGGCAAACACTGCCACAAGCACAATCACGCTGCCCTTGCGCGCATACTGAATGGCCTGCCCCATCGTCACGTTGTTGCCCGCGCAGTCATAAATGACGTCCGCCTTGTCCGGGCCAAACGCTTCAATGAGCGCCTCGCCGAAGTTCTTCCCCTTCGTGTTCACGCAAACGTCTACGCCGCATTCCTTGGCTTTCTCCAAACGGTAGTCGCTCACGTCGGTAATCATCACCTTCGCCGCGCCAAGACCTTTTGCCGCCTGCGCCACAAGGTTGCCGATCGTCCCCGCACCGAGCACCGCAATGTTCATGCCGGTCACGTCGCCCATCTGCCGCACGGCGTGCACTGCCACCGCAAGCGGCTCCAGCATCGCGCCCTCTTCAAAGCTCATGCTTTTAGGGATTGGTGTCACTTTCTTTGCGTCCACCGCAAAAAATTCGGAAGCCGTGCCCGTCGTCTGGAAGCCCATGACTTTCAGCTCCTCGCACAGGTTGTACTTGCCGTGTCGGCACGGATAGCACTTGCCGCAGTACACCTGCGGCTCAATCGTTACTTTCTGCCCGACGGTAAGCCCTTCGACATTCGCACCGCACTTTACAATTTCACCCGAGACCTCATGTCCCTGCGTCACGGGGTATTTCGTGAACGGATGCTTGCCGTGGTACACGTGGATGTCCGAGCCGCAAACGCCGATGTCCATAATTTTCACCAGCACCTGCCCGTCCCCGATTTCCGGCACGGGAATTTCCCGGAAAATGATCTTGCCCGGCTCTGTCATAACTTGCTGAAGCATACGCTTTCCTCCCAACTACTTTAGTAATTTTCGTATCTGCACTTCCGTCGCCGGAAGCAGGTTTTTAAGGTGTGCAATCATTTTTTCTTCGGAGTCCTTCGGTTCGCTCTTATACGCAGACGTCACATAATCGTACCCGAATAAATGCTCCGGCGTCGTGTACTGCGCCACCGCCCAGCCGTAAGGCCTGCCGTTTTTATCCTTCAGGCGGATAAAATCCGAAACGCACAAATACATCTGCATTTGCAGCCGCGTGATACACGTTTCAAAGCCCGTGTTGCCGCCTTTGCGGTAATCGAGCTTCTTTTTGAGGAATTTTGAAAGAATTTCGCCCTCCGCATGGACTGTGTTATACAACTCCTCGTCCTTGTGGAACACCAGTCCGTCATCGCAGCGCGCGTCAAAATCGTAGCCGTCACGGCGGAAATTTACAAGCTCCGGCAGCCATTCCCGGCTGACAAACCCCGCTTTTTTCCGGAAAAGCTTGCCGTACGCGCAGCGCTTCGTCTGCGCCGCCGGGCCTTTCCACTCCCAAGGTCCGTCGCGGTCTTCAGCGAACCAATACGCCGGCGCGCACATCTCCTCCACCGAAAAGCCCGGAATGTCATTTGGAAAAAACGGCAGAAAACCGTAGTATTCCACCGCCTGCAAAAGGTCTTCCATGCTCTCCAATTTCCGTTTCATTTTCCACGCCCTCTTTTCTTTATATCGCTTCCAGTATAGCGTGTTTTCACCACAAAATCAAGATATGTTGTTTAATTTTAGGCGCATATAAACAAAAGTAGTCTGCATTTTCTGCAAGTTATCTTGTGGTTTTATTCAGAAAGAGATGCGATTAGCCGTTCATTATATCCAAAACAAGCTTCACGATTATAACGACCATGCCCACACCGCCCATCGCAATGCCGATGTCGGTCTTTTTCATCGACAGTGCGTCTGGATCTCTGAATGTGCATCACGGGGTCTTATACAAGCAGGAAACCCGTGCTTTGGCGTCAGAAAGCCAAAGCTTCGGGCACAATTTATGCCCTCAAGGCAGTTTAACTTAACATGAAATTGAGAAGTATGTATCGTTTGTTTGGTGGAAAATTTCACTGCGCAGCGATATACTGAATGCAGAAAGGAAGTGGAGCTTATGCTCGCCGATAATCTCATTTTGCTGCGCGGCCTTAAGGGGCTGACGCAGGAGCAGGCGGCGGAAATCGCCGGGGTGACGCGGCAGTCCTACTCCAAGTGGGAGCAGGGCGAAACCGTGCCGGACATTGAAAAATGCGACCGCCTTGCAAGGCACTACGGCGTGACGCTGGACGCGCTTTTGCACGACCAAAACCGAGTGGGCCACACGGCCCTCGCCCCTGCCCCTGCGGGCAAGCACCTTTGGGGTGCGGTGACGCTCGGCGCGCGCGGGCAGATCGTTATTCCGAAGGCTGCGCGGGAAATGTTTGACTTAAAGGAGGGCGACCGACTGATCGTGCTCGGTGACGAAGGTGAAGGCATTGCCCTTGTGAAAGCAGAAGACTTTGAGCGAAAAATGCAGAAAGCGCTCGAGATGAGCCAACACCCTGCCGAGCCGTAAGGTCTGCTTCCGCAAAATTGTTACACATTCAGAGAGGAGAAGAATTCTATGAATTGCCCGAAATGCGGAAAAGCGATGCGCGAGGGATACTTGTTTACAAGCAAGGACGGCGCGTTCAGCTTTGCGAACACCGTGCCCGGCGTATTTGAAAACGCCAAAAACGCCGACGGCTTTGTGGAGATTACGCCGTTAAAGCCAAGCCACCGCGTACGGATACAGGCGAATATCTGCGAAGACTGCCGCACGATAGTTTTTGACTATTAAGCTTTGCCTAAGCCCGAAAAAGGAAACTGAAAAAGACGAAATACGAGAGAACCTAAAAACAGCGAGGTGCTGTGGGTATCCCCATGCACTTCGCTGTTTTGTTTGATTTTCAGCCGGGATCAGCCCATATTGGAGAAGCGTTCCACAGCTTTTGTGAAGTTTTCGATGATTTTATCTGCGTCGCCGTGCTCGATGCCGTCGCGCACGCAGTGCTTGATGTGCCCCTCTAATACGACCTTGCCGCAGCCGTGCAAAGCGGATTTTGCAGGAAACGGCTTACAGCTTTAAAAGCGGGATAGACGCTCTGCACGTTTCGATCAATTCGCGGTCGGCGAGCGCAGGAATCGCGCCTTTTTTCGTCGCACAGACGGAGCCTGCGGCGTTTGCGAAATCGGCCGCATCGCGCAGCTCGGCTTCGTTGATCTCGGAAACGGGCTTGCCGGTCTCCATGAGCTTTGTGAGGAACGCGCCGAAGAAGCTGTCTCCGGAGCCGGTGGTATCGACGACTTTTGTATCGTAGGTGTTGAGCGTTAAGGTTGTTTTCGGGGTGCAGACAACGCAGCCCTTTGCGCCGCGCGTGATGACCGCCGCCTGCACGCCGAGCTTAAAGAACTCCTTTGCGCCCGCTTCGATCTCGGTGCAGCCGGTGAGCATTTCAAGCTCCTCATCGGACGCTTTGACGACATCGGCAAGCGGCAGCAGACTCTTCATGGCGTGGATGCCGACTTCGGCATTTGGCCACAGCGGTGCGCGCCAGTTCGGGTCGTAGGCGGTGATAGCACCGTGCTCGCGGGCGTAGGAAACCATCTGCGACACAGCCGTGCGGCCCGGCTCTGCAGTAAGCAGTAGCGAGCCGAAGCACAGCACCTTGGCGTTTGCGAGTGCATCCTTATTGACCTCATCGAACGTGATTTGCGTATCGGCGCCGGGGTTGCGGTAAAAGCTGAAATCGCGATCTCCGGATTCGGACAACTGCACAAACGCGAGCGACGTTGCGGTATCGTTTGAGAAATGGAGGTTTTCGACATCGACATTTTGCTTAACGAGCGTATCACGCAGGAACGTGCCGAACATGTCCTGCCCCACCTTGCCGATGAAGCCTGCGGATACACCGAGGCGCGCCGCCTGCACGGCGACGTTTGCCGGTGCGCCGCCGGGGTTCTGCTCAAAAATCGGGATGCCGGCCGGCGTTTTGCCTGCGGGGGTAAAATCGATCAGAAGTTCACCGAGTGCGTAAAAATCTGCCATGAAAAACAGCTCCTTAATTACAGAATATTTTCATCAATGCACTTTAAGACAAATTCGCTGAACAGGGAGTTTGACCATGCGAACCACGGGCGCGTGAACTTAGAGGGGTCGTCCTTATGGAAACCCTCGTGCATGAAGCCCTTGCCGTCATCGGTCGTTTTTAACATGTGGAGAAGCGCTTTGCATTCCTCCGGGTCACGGCTTGTGAGTCCCTGCATGGAAAGCGCGATATGCCAGATGTACTCCGGCGGGGTGTGCGGACTGCCGACACCCTTGGCCGCGGTGCCCTCGTAATAATACGGGTTTTCTTTGCTCAAAACAAAGGCACGGGTGTTTTTATAAATTTCGTCGTCGGCGCTGCAGTAGCCGAGGTACGGGATGGACATGAGGCTCGGGACGTTGGCGTCATCCATGAATACGTAGTTGCCAAGGCCGTCGGTCTCATAGGCGTACATTTTGCCGAACTTCGGGTGCTCGACGACGCCGTATTTTTCGATGCCGTCTCGAATCTCGGACGCGAGCTTTTCGGCACGGGCAGTGACTTCCTCGTCCTTATAGATCTCGCGCATGATCTCCGCGGTGTAGCCGAGGGTTACGACGGCGAACATGTTGGACGGAATGAGATAGCCGTAGATGCAGGCGTCGTCGCTGGGACGGAAGCCCGACCAGGTCATGCCCGTGACGGCGACCGGCGCGCCGTGGCCGTCGTGCGTAAGGGTATCGGTGGGCGGACAGTTGGTGCGGCGGAAATAGTACGGGGACTTGCTGTGATCCTGCTCGACAGTGAAAAGGTCGAGAATGCGCAGGGTGCTCTTTTTGTACTGGTCGTTGAACTGGCCCGTGCGGCCGGTCTCTTTCCAGAGAAGGTACGCGAGCTGCACCGGGTAGCAGAGCGAATCGATCTCATACTTGCGCTCCCAGGCCCACGGGGTCTCGAAATCTGTATCGTCGGACTCGCCGCCGGCGGTCTGACCGAGCGTTTCCGCAGCGTACTTCGGCCAGCACATGCCGTTCGCTTCCTGATTGAACGCGTTTGCGTAGGGGTCGATATCGATGCACTTGAACTGGCGGTTCACGAGGCCCTCAATGCAATCGGCAACCTCTGCGTCGTGCTTTGCGACGGGCAGATAGTGGCGAACCTGCGCGGTGGAATCACGCAGCCACATGGCAGGGATATCGCCGGTGATGACGAAGGTATCTTTTTCGCCGATGGTTTTGACGGTGGTATCCATGGTGTTGGGGTAGCAATTTTTGAAGAGCTCCGAGAGCTTCGCGTCGTTTGCGAGCTTTTCCTCGCAGATGCGCTTGACTTCCAAATCAATGGCTTTCATGGGATGATTCCTTTCGGGTGTGAAATATAAATAGTAGTTGTCGGTAAGCGAGGGTTAAAAGTCTTTGTTCAAACTTTCTTCGAGAAAGTTTGTCCGTTTCCAAAGGTGAAACCTTTGGTCGTCGTCCGCAGACGACGAAATCTTTTTGCGTTCATAAAATCAGGACGGGAGGGCGGAACTTCCAGTGGACGTTCCGCCCGTGGGAGACCCAATTAGGGGGTCCCCTGAAAAGGCGAAGCCTTTTAGAAAAGGTCGATCAAAGACTTTATTCGTTCGCGATTACGGAAAATCGGTGATTAAAGGCTCTGCAAAAACTCCGCTGCGAGGTCGAACCACTTGCCGACGTGCGGCAGGAGCTGGGCATCGCTGTTCGAGGTGACTTCGTTGCAAAGCGACAGGCCGTGGCCGCCCTCCGGGAACATGTGGAACTCCGTTTTGATGCCGTTTTTCTGCAAGGCGCTGACGAGCATCAGGGCGTTTTCGACCGGGACGCAGTCATCCGGCTGGGTGTGCCAGACGAACGTGGGCGGAGTATCTTTCGTGACGAAGTTTTCGAGCGACTGATTCGCTTTTTCGAGCTCGTACTGCTCACCGAGAAGGTTCTTGATGGAATCGTGGTGGGCGAACGGGCCGGACGTGATGACCGGATATGAGAGGATCTGGCCGTTCGGGCGTAGAAGCTCGGACGGGCAGTTCATAGCCTCCGCAACGAACGGGCGGCTCCAGAAATTGCCGTAGCTTGCGGCTAAATGGCCGCCGGCGGAAAAACCGATGGTGAAAACCTTTTCGGGGTCACAGCCGTACTTTACGCCTTCTTCGCGGACGTATTTCACGGCGGTGGCGACTTCCAGAAGGGCAGTCGGAAAGCGCGCCGGGGCAACGGAATAGCGCACGACAACGGCGTTCATGCCGATGGCATTGAAGCGCATGGCGATGGGCTCGGCTTCACGGTCGGACGTAAAGGCGTACGCGCCGCCCGGGCAGACGATGACGGTGGGACGCTTTTCGATGGGAACCTCTTTTGAAAGATCCAGAAAATACGTATACATGGCTGCGTAATCCGCAGAGCCAGGCACGTGCAGTTCGATTTTTTCATGTATCATAAAGACAACTCCTTTGGCCACAAAATTGCAGGATAAACTATACTGTCTTTAGTATATCAGCTGTTGACGGGCGGTGCAAGGCGATTTTGTGAAAATTTGGGTATTATCACGCTTTTTAGAATAATGTCGGGTAAAAAAGAAAGCCGCTGCCCGGTTTGGGTGCGGCTCTCAGCTAAACGAACTTACTTCGTTTTCTTTGCGGTTTTGGTGGTTTTTGCGGCTGCCTTTGTGGTTTTGGCGGCGGGCTTGGCTTCGGCTTTAACTTCTGCCTTGACTTCCGGCTTGGCTTCGGCTTTCACCTCTGCCTTAGCTTTCTCTTTTGCAGCCGGCTTTGCGGTTTTTGCGGCGCACTTTGCCGGGGCTTTCTTTTCCTTTTCGACCTCGGTGAGCACCCAGTTCTGGTTATCGCCCTTCACAAATTCCCAAAGCTGTGCCGGTGCGCCGTCTGCATCGCTGATGTCCTTGATGTCGACGACCTTGCCGGACGCGACATGCGTGATGCGGCGGCAGCCCTTGACGGTAGTGGTCAGCTTCCAGAGCTGGGAAGCGTTGCCCTGTGCCTCTGCGAGAACGAGTGCGGTGCCGTTTTCTGCCTCATCCGGAACGGTGAGCGCGAGACCGCTGACCTTATGGACGAGCTGCACAGACGTGCCCTCTGCCGGGACGGCGCACCAGACCTGCGTTTCGCCGCCGTTTGCGGTCATCTGCACGGCAGAGCCGCCGCAGGAAGCGAGAACCTTACCGCTTCTATGGTTTGTGATAACGTATTTCTTTTCTGTCTTTTCTGCCATGAATGATCTCTCCTTTATGAATAAACCTATGCTTTTCGCATATCATTTTCTGATTTTCTATGTACGATAATTAAGTATAATCATAAATTCCTGCAAAGTCAAATCGGCCACAAGGGCTTTTATCTGCGGGTTTTACAATGAGAATTTTGCTGTTTACGGCAGATTTTGACGGGTTTTTATCTCTCTATCGTGAAAAGTGTCAAAAATTCGGATAGATTTCAGGATAGACTTGAAAATTGAATTGACTTTTTCCATAAAATGTTAATTTGTTTTTTGCGGATATTCTACAAGCAAAAGGAAAGAATTCACAAAATCGTAAGAGAAATTTACGTTTTATATCCTTGCATTCGGGTGGTGTATCGTGTATTCTTATATCTAGATAAGAAAAAGGAGATCGTAACGGGATGGATAGCTTAGACCGTAGACAGGGGCTTTCTTCGGAGCAGGTAGCGCAGCGCGTGCGCGACGGGCTTTCAAACGCCGATGAGGGCATTAAGACCAAAACCGAAAAGCAGATCATTTTAGAAAACACGTTCACATTTTTTAACATTTTGAACTTTGTACTGGCGCTGTTCGTTTTGCTGGTGGGCTCGTTTAAGAACCTTTTATTTTTGGGCGTTATCTTTTCTAATATTATTATCGGTTCGTTTCAGGGCATAAGAGCGAAACGGACGATTGACAAGCTCTCCCTCATTTCCGCACCGAAGGCTTCTGTGCTGCGCGACGGAAAACTGCAGACGATACCCGTGAGCGGGATTGTGATGAACGATGTGCTGCATCTTTCGACCGGGCAGCAGATCTGCGCCGACGCCATCGTTTTGGATGGCGAAGCGGAAGTGAATGAATCGCTCATCACGGGCGAAAGCGATCCGGTCTTGAAGCGCGCAGGTGACGAGCTGCTTTCCGGCAGCTTCATCGTTTCCGGCAGCTGTTATGCCGAAGTGGAGCACGTAGGCCGCGAAAACTACGCAAACCGCATCGCAAACGGCGCGAAGTATGTGAAGCGCACGAACTCCGAAATTCTCCATTCCCTCGATTTCATTGTAAAGACGCTCGGCTTTACGCTGGTGCCGATTGGCATTTTGCTTTTCTGCAAGCAGTTTTTTTTGCTGCATGACACGATCCGCGAAGCCGTTGTGAGCACGGTCGCCGCGATCCTCGGCATGATCCCGGAGGGACTCATTTTGCTGACAAGCGTGGTGTTTGCCGTAAGCGTACTGCGGCTTTCACGCTACAAGACGTTGGTGCAGGACCTGTACTGCACCGAATCGCTGGCACGCGTAGATGTGCTATGCTTAGACAAAACAGGTACGATCACCGAAGGCACGATGCAGGTGGACGAGCTGCACCCGCTGACGGGCTACACCGAAGAGGACATGACGGCTCCGCTGGAGGCGCTTGTGCAGGTTTTGACGGACGACAACCCGACGTACAACGCGGTGAAAGCATACTTTCCCGGCGGATCGGACTGGAAAGCTGCGGCGACGGTGCCGTTCTCCTCTGCGAGAAAGTGGAGCGGCGCGTATTTCGGCGAGCGCGGCACGTATGTGATGGGCGCAGGCGAATTCATTTTGGGCGAACGCTTCGGTGCGCTGCGTGAACACACGGAGGAATATGCGGCGCGCGGCGAACGCGTTTTGCTGCTGGCCCACTCCGCAAAGCCTTTCCTTGAAAACAAGGTGCTGCCGGACGACATTAAGCCGGTGGGCTTCATTTTAATCAGTGATAAGATCCGCACGGAAGCACCGCAAACGCTGCGCTATTTTGCAGAGCAGGGCGTGACACTGAAGGTCATCTCCGGCGACAACGCCGTGACGGTCTCTAACATTGCACAGAAGGCCGGTCTGCCCCACGCGGAAAACTACTGCGATGCGACGACGCTGCACACCGACGAGGAGATTGCGGGGGCAATTGAGCAATACAGTGTGTTTGGCCGCGTGACGCCGCAGCAGAAACTGAAATTTGTGCAGGCGTTAAAAGACCACGGCCACACGGTGGCGATGACGGGCGACGGTGTGAACGACGTTCTGGCGCTGAAAGAGGCCGATTGCAGCATTGCGATGGCTTCCGGCAGCGACGCGGCGCGCACGGTCTCGAACCTCGTTTTGCTCGACTCCAACTTTGCTTCCATGCCGCAGGTGGTGAAGGAAGGCCGGCGCTCCATCAACAATTTGCAACGCTCTGCATCGCTGTTTTTGCAGAAGACGATCTATTCGACGGTACTGGGTGTGCTGTTCATTTTTCTTTCTGCTTCCTACCCGTTTGAGCCGATTCAGCTGACGTTTATCAGTTCGATTACGATCGGTATTCCGTCGTTTATACTGGCGCTGGAGCCGAACAACGAGCGTATAAGCGGCAGCTTTTTAGCGAACGTTTTGAAGAAATCGTTCCCCTCTGCCCTGACGATGATTCTTGGTGTTTTGTTTTTGACGCTGTTTAAGGAGCCGCTGAATTTGACGAACCCGCAGGTCTCGACACTTTCGGTCATTGTGGCGTTTGCCGTTGGGTTTATGCTGATGTTCAAGCTTTGCCTGCCGTTCAACGCGCTGCGCGGGGCGCTGTTCGGCACGATGGTGGCGGCGTTCTTTGTGGGATACATCGGCTGCATGGACCTGGTTTCCATGGTGCCGCTGACCGCCCCGATGCTGTTTATTTTGATCCCGCTGCTCATTGTGTCGATCGTCTTTATGATGCAGACAAACCATTTTATGGAGCATTTTGCAGAGCACCACACGCGGCGTTTGCTGCAAAGCAGGTTCTTCCAGAATCACCGCAGAAAGCGGCGTGAGGCGGCGCACAAAGGCCGCCATGCCGCCCGCAGAATGCGCCGCCGCACAGAGCAGCCAAGCAGGGTGCGAGACGGTAAAAGAGCTTAATTTAGTCGAGATAATATGAAAATACCCCGGCAGGCGGTTTGTGAACAGCCCCCCCCATTTGTTAGACAGTATGATATACTATCTAACAAGTGGGGTGTTTTGCTATGCCAAAAGGAGTACCAAACAAACGATATACGCCGGAATTCAAGAGAATGGTTGTAGAAACCATGAAAAAAGAACATCTGAGTATCCATGCAACGATGCAGGAATTCGGAATTAACGACCATAAAATTATAGAGCGTTGGGAACGCATTTATTTGGAAGAAGGGCCGGAAGGCTTGTCGGTTGAGCGACGGGGCCGCAGCAGCACTGGTCGGTCAAAGAAGCTGCCAAAAGAGGTAGAAGAAGATCTGTTGGCCGAAGTGCAGCGACTGCGTGCGGAGAATGACTACCTAAAAAATTTGCAAGCCTTGGTTTTGGAAGACGAGCGACACCAGCACAAAAAACGCTGGTAGTTCAGAAGCTAAGGCAAAAACACGCACTCAGTATTCTGCTCTCAATCGCTCAACTACCCCGTGCCACTTTCTACTATCATTTGAAGCAGATGCAGAAAGAAGACAAATATGCATCTGTTAAGGAAGAAATCACAACGATTTACCACGAAAACAGGGGCCGGTACGGCTATCGCCGGATCACGGCAGAACTTCGCAAGCGCAATTTCCTCCTGAACCACAAGACTGTCCAGCGGCTTATGAAAGAGTTGGGCTTAGTTTGCCGTGTCAGGATGAAGAAGTACCGCTCTTATAAGGGAGAAGTGGGCAAAATTGCGCCAAATCTGTTAAACCGGGACT
>OLSN01000534.1_pt1 | contig 40715 bp, 33 predicted proteins | sample 1672411 | NCBI WGS metagenome assembly OLSN01 (sample SAMEA3136683, study PRJEB25190) | human gut metagenome | biome: human gut; feature: human-associated habitat; material: faeces | place: Austria | collected 2013 | reverse complement strand
CCGACTTTTCGCGGAAATTGTTACATTTGTGCAGGCGCGCCGAACACGCCGCGCAGGAAGCGGATACTTTCCAGCAATGCCTGTTCGCTTTCGATAAGCTGCGCGTACGGTTCGAGAATCACCGCGCCGTCGAAGCCATCCTCGCGCAGGACACGCGCAAACTGCTGCCAGTCAAACACGCCGCGCCCCGGAAGACACAATTTGCCATCCGCCGTCCAGTCCAGCACATGCAGGTGGCGCACATGCCCACGCATGGCGCGCAGCATGTCGAGAGGGTCAACGCCCGCCTGATGCACCTGCTTGGTGTCAAGCACGAACTCCACGTCCGGGATGCGTTTGAGCAGGAGGCGCACGTCCTCCGGCGTGGCGACGCTGCACCAGCTGACGCTCTCCCACAGCACGCGCAGGTGATGCCGCGCCGCGCGCTCACGCATCTGGTCGAAACGCTCTTCCAGGAAGGGGATATTTGCGGGCGAAAGATGCCCCCGCACGCCGAACGGCCCGTGGAAAATGTAGTACGCCGCGCCGAGCGACTCTGCCGCACGGCAGACGTTCGCAAACATTGCAAACGCATCGTCTGACTGGCGCGCGGCGCGGCCGAACAGTTGCGGCTCAAACTGCGTGCCCAGCGGGTGCACCGACGTGACGGGGAAGTTGTTCATGTTGTAGCGCATCCGAAAGGTAAAATCCGTCGTGTATTCGCTGGGCGTTTCCAGAAACACTTCGCAGGTGTCCAGCGGCAGCTCCGCAATGTGCGCGGCGGCGTCATCCGTCTCCAGCTGGCCGTAATAGGCGGCGCTTGATAGCCCGATTTTCATGCCTGATGCCCTCCCGGCTGATTCAGCTCGTCCAGTGTGAGCGAGAACGAGGGGACAAATTCGCGGATGAAGTCCTGTACTTCGGGCAGGGTGATGGCATCTAACTGACGGCGAATCGCCTCGCCCGCCGCGTCGAACTCGTGATTGCCCGCGCGCCGCTCTTCCACGCACTTGAGGTACGCGCTGAGCGAATCCGCCGCCTTGACGATTTGGTGGTCATAGTCGCGCCCCTCGCACAGGTACGGCGCGAAACAGCCGCGTAAATCCTCCGGCAGCATGGCAAGCAGACGGTCGTTCGCCATTTTTTCTACATCTTTATATGCGCCGCGAAGCTCCAATGAATGGTACTTGACGGGCGTGGGCATATCGCCGGTGATAACCTCGCTGGCATCGTGATAGACGGCGAGGGTGACGATATGCTCCGGGTTGCAGTCGCGCCCGTAGCGATTTTTGCCGATGAGCGCCATTCCATGGGCAAGCATGGCGACTTGCAGGGAATGCTCCGCATCGTTCTCGGACATGGACGAGCGCATCAGCCCCCAGCGGCGGATATAGCGCAGGCGGGCGATGTAGGCGAAAAAGTGGTGAATCATCGAGAAAACTCCTCCTGTTGGGGTGATTTTTATGCTGATAGAAGCGAAATTGCTGCTTGCAACAGAATCATCTTCAGCGCTGAATGGTTCTTTGGCTAAACACGCGGACGCAGCATGAGAGTGTGCTCAACCCAATCGCGCGAAAGGGTCAAGGGACGAAGTCCCTTGTCTCCCATTGTACCCGCTTTTTTTGCGCGAATCAAGGGGAAAAAAGCAAAAAGATGTTGACAAATTTCACAGGAATGGGTATGATAGGGAGGACAATCGTATCATCCGCGATGGGAGCTGTGGGCGAGGGCTGCACGGCTGAGAGGGCATTTTGCCGACCATTTGAACCTGTGTAGGTCATCCTACCGTAGGGATAGCGGAGGGACACGCGCATTTTGCGGGGGATTTTTCCTGTACGGACGGCGCGTTTGGGAGAAGAATCTCCACCTCCTGTTTCCTGCGTGCAAACGCGGGATTTTTTCATTTCCGGAATACGAGCGTCACCCAATACGCCGAAATCGGCGAAAAACAGGAGGAAAATCAAGATGGCAAACTGGTTCTTGGGCCGCGCGCTGGCGGAGGAAGCCGAAACGGAAAACGCGGCATGGTCGTTTCTGGGCGAGGGCGTGACGTTCTGGGTCACGGTGGCGGTGCTGCTGGTCGTTGGCGTGGCAGTGTACCTCATCACCCGCAAAAAGAGCAGTAAGAAGTCCTTCTGGACGGCAAAGACGATGGCGGTCGGCGCAATGTGCATGGCGCTGTCGTCCGTGCTGAGCCTCATCAAGCTCTGGCCGATGCCGATGGGCGGGTCGGTGACACCCGCGAGTATGCTGCCGATGCTGCTGTTCGCGTACTGCTACGGCGTTGGTCCCGGCATGGTGCTGGGCGCACTGTACGGCGTGATGCAGTTCCTGCTGGACGGCATGGCGTGGGCGGCGCTGGGCGCCATCCCGAACCTGCTGGATTACCCGATTGCATTCGGACTGCTGGGTCTGGCGGGCTGCTTCCGCGGCAGCAAGGCGAAGATGACGGCGGGCTTCGTGCTGGGCTGCTTCGGGCGGTTTATGGCGTCGTTCCTCTCCGGCTTCATCTTCTATGGGCAGTACGCGCCGGAGGGCGTGAACCCCGTCTGGTACTCGCTGACCTACAATGGCAGCTACATGCTCGTCGAGTGCATCATCTGCATTGCGCTGGGACTGCTGGTCGGGGAGCGGCTGGCGAAGGAACTCAAGAAAGTCGCATGACGAATTTCCCTCGGAAGATGTTCCGGGGGATTTTTTCGTGCGCTGATTCAGCAGGATTTTGCCCATCCCGCGGCGAAATCAACAGGTGGAAAACGAATGGGGAGGCTAACACGGATGATTGACCTTTGCACGCTGGGCACGGGCGGCACGATGCCCCTGCCGGATCGCGCGCTGGCGAGCCTGTATGTGCGCGTGGGCGGCCGCGCGGTGCTGGTGGACTGCGGAGAGGGCACGCAAATCGGCATACAGCGCCTGTCGTGGGGCATACAATGTATTGATGCCATTTTGCTGACGCACTACCACGCCGACCACTGCTCCGGGCTGCCGGGGATGCTGCTTGCCATCACCAAAGCCGGGCGGACAGCGCCGCTGCACATCTACGGCCCGATTGGGCTGGAGCGCGTAGTCGCCGGGCTGCGGGTGATTGCGCCGTCGCTGAGCTGCCCCATCGTGCTGCATGAAATCATCGACGATTATTCGCCGTTTGCCGCCATCGGGTTGACGATAACGCCCTTTCCGCTCAGGCATGAGATGCCCTGCATCGGCTACCAGTTTCATCTGCCGCGTCCGGCGCTGTTTGACCCCATCCGCGCGCGGGCGCAGGAGATTCCGGTGAAGCTGTGGAGCATCCTGCAGCGCGGCGAAACGGTCAGCATGGACGGGCAGACGTACTATCCGCATCAGGTGCTGGGGCAGCCGCGGCGGGGGATTACGTTCGTTTACGCGACGGACACGCGCCCTGTGCCGGGCATTGTGCGCATGGGGCAGGACAGCGACCTGATGATTTTGGAGGGCATGTACGGCGCGGAGGAAAAGCTGCCTCTGGCACATAAAAACTGCCACATGCTCTTCCGGGAAGCGGCGCAGTTAGCGCGGGACGCCGGCACGAAGCGGCTGCTGCTGACGCACTTCTCCACATCCATCGAAACGCCGGAGGAATTTCTGCCGAACGCGCAGGCGGTGTTCCCGGAAACGACGTGTGCAACGGACGGCATGACGCTGACGCTGCGGTATCCAGAGGAAACATAATAAAAACTTCCGGGACAATTCTATTCCGAAGGAGTCCAGAGGGCGATCGGAAAGCCCTCTGGAAGTCTGGCTATTACCAGCAGGTTAGAAAAGACGATTATGCTATCATAACAATTGCCATCAGCAAAATTGGAGGAATCATCACCATGCCAAGCGAATTGGAACGATTCAACGAGCGGATGCAAGCCTTCTTCGCGCCGCTGTGGCCGGGGGAGGAAAAGCCGCTGGTGCTGGGCGAGGGGTGCAGTGAGCGCCCGCCTGTGATGCTCATCGGAGAAGCGCCGGGGGAACAGGAAGCCATGTCCGGGAGACCTTTTGTCGGCAAGGCAGGGAAGAACCTCGATGGCTTCTTGACGGTGCTGCAATTAAACCGTGAGGATATTTATATCAGCAACGTTGTGAAAATCCGCCCGACGAAGGTCAGCGAAAAAGGGCGTGTGTCGAACCGCACGCCGAACCGCGAGGAACTGGCGCTGTTCACACCGTATTTGCTGGAGGAAATCCTGCTCGTGCAGCCGAAAATGCTCGTCACGCTGGGAAATACAGCACTTCACGCGCTGCTGGGCGCGAAAAGCACCATCGGGGCGTGTCACGGGCAGGTGCTGACGGCGCATGTTCAGGCGGACAAGCAGGCGGGGGATTTCCCGCTGTTCGCGCTGTATCATCCGGCGTCGATTATCTATAATCAGAAGTTAAAAGACGTGTATCAGGCGGATTTGGAGCGGCTGCACAGCGTGCTGGCGGCGCAGTGACAATTCAGACGAAAAAATGTATCTTTGAGACAAAAAGCATAGCCAAACGGCGAAAAAACTGCTATACTCAAAGTATCAATTCACGCGGAAGGAGGTACGGGACGTGATAGACTTCATCATGACAAATCTGCCCATCATAGTTTGCTTTGTGCTGGGGATTGGGCTGCTGATTATGGAAGCACTGATGCCGGGGTTCGGCATTGCAGGCTTCAGCGGCATTGCGCTGGAGGTCGTCGCGCTGGTGCTGACGTGGCAGCAGCACGGCACGATGGCGACGCTGGGGATGCTGCTGATTGTGCTGTCCGTGCTGGCGATTGCGATTTCCACATCACTGCATTCGCTGACAAAAGGCAAGCTCAGCAAGAGCAGCATCGTCAACAGCCACACCGAAAGCACGGACGCAGGCTACCGCTCGGCGGAGGACATGCAGGTGTTTCTGGGGCGCGAAGGCACGGCGACAACTGCGCTTAGACCTACCGGGCTGGGCGAGTTCGACGGCGTTCGGCTGAACGTGGTCAGCGAGGGCGACTTCATCGAGAACGGGACGAAAATCCGCGTTACGCAGATTGAAGGCTCGCGCATCGTGGTCAAGAAGGTGTGAAAGACAGCGGAGCTTCCGCGGAAGGAAACGCTCTGGCGGCGGCTCATGCGGTACATCGAAAGGAACGGGAAAAGATGAAACGGCTGATGAGCATGATGCTGGCGCTGCTGATGCTGGTTGGCATGGCGCTGGCGGAAGAAAAGTCGGACCCGATTCTGGGCGACTGGTACGCACTGAATACGGAGAACGAGGCGATTTGCCTGACGCTTCGAGAGGACAGCACGTTCTGCTATGACAGCCGCGAGGGAACTTGGCGCAAGACGACGGACGGCGAATACAATCTGGCGTACACCAATCGGTCATCAAGTCTGCTGGATGTCATCATGAGTATGGTGGATTCGCAAGCCCCTGCTCCAGACATGACGATGACGGCGCGGCTGACGGAAAGCGGCCTTGATGTTTTCTATGGCAGCACAGCAGAAGGTGCAGTGGTACACATGGCGCGGGACGCGGAAGAACTGCGGACGGAACGAACGCCCCGGACAGACACGCCGCTGGAAGCATTCGCGGGGACTTGGACGATGGAAACCATGTTCCTCGGCACGATGCAGCTGACGTATACCCCGGAAATGGGCGAACGTCAGGTGTTCTGCACGATTGACGGTTTGACGATGTTCCCCGGTGCGGGGCTGGAAAGTTTCCCGGAAGGGACGAGCTTCCCGCTGACGTTCGAGGACGGCGTACTGCGCACGACGATTCCGCTGACGGTGCAGATGGCAGCTTCGTCGGCGCTTGTGAAGGAAATCGTGGTGGACTACGACCTGACGTTCTTCCAGACGGCGGACGGCAGCCTGTACGCGACGCTGCGATTGAGCGATGTGCCGGACAACCCGACGACGATGTTCCTGCTGATTCCGATGGAAAAGGAGTGACCGATGATGAAGCGGCTGACAAGCATTCTGCTGGCGCTGCTGATGCTGGTTGGCATGGCGCTGGCGGAAACGTCAGATGATACGTTACTGGGCGACTGGTACGGGCTGTGGACGGATACGCCGTTTCACCTGATGCTGGCAGAAAACGACGAGTTCCAGATGTCGGCAGGTGATTTTTCCTGCGCGGGGCGCTGGTGGCAGACGGAGGATGGCGACTACTACTTGGCATCGCCGGATATGATAGGGGGCATGCTGCTGCGCAAGACGGGAAGCGGCTTGGCGTTCCGCTTCAAACAGATGGATGACATAGAGATTCTTCTGGCGCGGAGCATGGACGAATGGACAACACCGCTTGTCGTGCGCACGGACACGCCGTTGGAAGCGTTTCAGGGCACATGGGCAGTTGAAAGCGCCCGCAATGGCTCTGAACGTATGCTGAATCTGGAACCGGATGAGGATGGCACGCCGCAGATGCTCTGCACGGTGGCGGGCACGGAAATCACCCTGCACCCAAATCAGGAGAACGCGCCGGACATCACCGCTACGGCGACATGGGAGAACGGCACACTCTGCACGGGCGCTTTGTCGGGCTTGGGCGAGCAAGGAGAGGAAGCCATCATCACTATCTTCCAGACGGAGGATGGCGGCATGTATGTTACGCTTGAAATCAGCGTGGCGGATATGTCCGGTACGTTAACGCTCACGCTGATTCCGGTAGAGTAACACACGTTCCCCTAATCAACACGCGGAAACTGCATGAAGAAGTAACCAACTGAATCGCGAGAATGGGTCAAGGGTCGAAGACCCTTGTGGAGTCCAGAGGCAAAGCCTCTGGTAGGGTTAGAGGCAAAGCCCCTGTTAGGAGGATTGTAACATGGATGGCAATATGGCAATGATTCTTGGTATTATCGCTGTGGTGTTTGTGGTGGTGTGCGTGTTCCTGTCGTTCGTGCCGCTCGGACTGTGGATTTCCGCACTGTCCAGCGGGGTGCATGTGTCGATGGGCGCGCTCATCGGCATGAAGATTCGCCACATCAAGCCGCACCGCCTCGTGCAGCCGCTGATTAAGGCGAACAAGGCGGGTCTGGGGCTGAACATCTCCCAGCTGGAAACGCACTTCCTCGCCGGCGGCAACGTGGACCGCGTGATTAACGCCCTGATTGCGGCGCAGCGCGCGAACATCCCGATGGCGTTCGAGAAGGCGTGCGCGATTGACCTCGCGGGCCGCGACGTGTTCGAGGCGGTGCAGATGTCCGTCACCCCGAAGGTCATCGAAACCCCCGTCGTTGCCGCAATCGCGAAGGACGGCATTGAGCTGCGTGCCAAGGCGCGCGTCACCGTCCGCACGAATATCGACCGTCTGGTCGGCGGCGCGGGCGAAGAAACCGTTATCGCGCGTGTCGGCGAGGGCATCGTGACCACTGTCGGCTCGGCGGAAACCCACAAGCAGGTGCTGGAGAATCCTGATCTGATTTCCCGCACGGTGCTGTCCAAAGGCTTGGACGCAGGCACGGCATACGAAATTCTGTCCATCGACATTGCAGACGTGGATGTCGGCCGCAACATCGGCGCGCAGCTGATGATGGATCAGGCGGAATCCGACCGCCGCGTTGCGCAGGCGAAGGCAGAGGAACGCCGCGCCATGGCTGTCGCGCACGAGCAGGAAATGAAGGCCGCCGTGCAGGAGATGCGCGCAAAGGTCGTCGAGGCGGAAGCTGAAGTTCCGAAGGCGATGGCGGCTGCCCTGCGCGAAGGCAAGCTCGGCGTGATGGACTACTACCAGATGCAGAACACGATTGCGGATACCTCCATGCGCGATTCCATTGCCAAGGCGAGTGCGCCGCAGAGCACGCCCACGCACAGCTTGGAGAAGAAGTAAGCCGCTGCTTGACCGAAAGGAGGGGCAGCAATGTCAATATCATCCTATTTGGCGCTGATTATCATCGTGATTATCGTCAACGTGGTGAAGAGCGCACAGAAGAAGAAAGAAGCCGAGGAAGCACGCCGGATGCCGACCGCGAAGGCGCAGCAGCCGAAGCAGTCCGCGCCGAAGGTGCACAGTCAGCCGATTGTGCCGACGCCCGCGCCGATGCCCGCCTATGCACACACGACCGTCCATGCCGCGAAGCCGAAGGTGCATGAGCATCTGGCGGCGGAGTGCGACCTGGATGCGGAACTGCAGGGGAGCATAGGATACGACAGCCCGGAGGGACGCGACAAGTGCCACGAGGCCGAACTGTTCCCGGCGCACGAAAAGCGCCCGGAAGCGCCGCACGAGGAGGTGCGGTCCGGCTTGAAGCTGGATTTCAGCCCGAATGCGATGGTGCAGGCGATGGTGATGCAGGAGGTGCTGACGCGCCCCTGCGAGAGAAGGAAGCGCTGATAAGCACAGCCCCTCTGCTATCGGTGATTGATGGCAGAGGGGCTCTGCCGATGTCAGAGTGCTTTTGCGAAGCAGGGGTTTCGCTCCTGCGGGAGCGACCAAAGGGCAATAAAAACAGACGAACGTCTGCGATCGCCCTTTGGAAACCTTCGGCGCCGCTACCTTTGGGGTTATTTGCGGTTGTATGGTGGTGCTGCTTTGTCGCATAAAGGCGCACTAACTGAAATTAGCTGCAATAACATTCAAGTAACTTAGATGGGGCTGCGAAGCAGTCCAGAGGGCGACCGCAAAGCCCTCTGGTCGCCTCCGCAGAGGCGAAATCTCTGCATAAACACGCGAAAACTGTATGCAAGAGAAATCAACTGAATCGCGCGAAAGGGTCAAGGGACGAAGTCCCTTGCAGAGTCCAGAGGCAGCGCCTCTGGTGGGAATCCAAGGGGCAACGCCCCTTGGCGTCAGGAGGTGAAAGTCCAATGGAGACACCAATCCGCGTGGTCATCGCGGACGATAATGCCGATATGCGGCGCATCGAACGCATGATGATCAGCCGCGCAGAGGGTTTTGAAATCGTGGGGGAGGCGGAGGACGGCGTGCAGCTGCTCGCCCTTGTGGAGCAGGAAAAGCCTCAGCTCGTTTTCCTTGACGTTGAAATGCCCGGCAAAACCGGCGTGGAGTGCGCACGGGTGATACAGGACATGAACCCTGCGATTGTGCTGATTTTCGCGACGGCGCACGATGAATATATGGGCGACGCCTTTGAGGTGTACGCCTTCGATTACCTGCTCAAGCCCTTCAAGAAGGAGCGCGTGATGCAGACGCTCGAACGCGCGAAGAAGCGTATCCGCCATCAAACCGACGGCGAAACGCCCCTGCCCGTGCATCCCACGCCCCACCCGGTCAGCGGGCGGCTGATGCTGCACCATAAGGACGGCGTGTCGTTCCTGAATGTCAGCGATATCGTGCTCGTGCAGCGTGAAGATCGCACGACTGTGTTTTACACCGCGTCCGGCGAGCGATATGTTACGTCCGATTCGCTCTCCGACACGGAAGCACGGTTTGATCCATCCATCTTCTTCCGCTGCCACAAAAGCTACATCATCAACCTCAACCACATCAAAAACATCACCCCCTATGGGCGCTGGACGTACATTGTCCACCTGCAGGGGACGGAGCAGGACGCGCTCATCACGCATGAAAAGTACGAGGAACTGGAGAAAATGTTCTCGTGACACCTTGACAGAATTGATGCTTTGTGTTACCATAGAACTGCGGTTAGAAAACACTAACCGCATATTTTTGACTGGATGGTTAGCGAAAGCTAACCACAAGGAGGAAAACATGAAGCACCCTGTGAAGAAAATCATTTCCCATTTGCTGATGTTCGCCCTTGTGCTGTGCGTGGCGATTGCGCCCAGTCTGGCTGAGAGCAAACCCGATTGCCTGCAAACGATCAGCGGGGAAAACGGCACGACGTACAGCAATCTGTTCGATGTGATTCTGTCTGACGACTACAACAGCGTGTGGGAAGAACACTGCAAGGCGATTGTGGGCGAGGAGAACGCGGCGGAAGCAATCGAGATGCTCAAATCCTTCATCAGTGGCGACGTGTATGGCGACGACGCGGTGGCGCTGTACGGCGACGGCTCGGAGGGCTTCATCTTCGACTGCTGGTATTTGAACGATGTCAAGTCCTTCACCATGAACGGCGACGAGATTACCATCAATAAGCTGGATGGCACGAGCGAAACGCACAAGTACCGCTGCATCGGCACCTACCAGATTGGCGCGGACGAAACGATGACGTGGGGCGGCAAGACGTTCTGCCCGGCGTTTGACTGCGAGGTGTATCAGGCAACTGACGATGCGGGCGACTTCACCTACTTCTTCTTCCGCGACGACACGATGGAAACGACCTACCACATCGAGTTCCGCTATGGCAGCGATTTGGCGGCGCTTCAGCAGTACATGAAGGGGCGGTATGCCTACTGGCTGGCAGCTGGCATCGACGCGAACGCTGACGCGGAAACGATTGACAGCGTGATTGCACTCTTCTGCACCGAGAACCTCAGCGCGGAAGAATAATCGGTATCAAAAAAAGGCAGAAATCCGTTGCGATTCCTGCCTTTTTGCGTTTTGGGGATTACACCGCGCCGATATCCGCCTGCCACATGGCGAACACGTTGTCTGCCGATTCGCCGTTTGCAATCTCGGTGATGTAGTCCACCATTGCCACCATTGTGTCCAGCGCCAGCGCCGTGTATGCCAGCACGTTGTTGCGATCCCAATCGGTGATGTTCTCCGGGTCAACAGAGAGGAAAATCTCGTATGCCGCGTACCACACGTTGTCCGACTTGATGACCATCAGCTTGCCGACATACAGCGTGCTGTTGACCCTGTTGAAGAAGGAAATCACCTGCGGCACAAGCGCCTCATCAAGCGGATTGGAGTAGCTGACGTTGATGGTGACGGCATCGCTGTACGCGTCAAAGATAACATCCGCGTCGCCCAGCGAGTTCTTGTCCAGCGCATAGCCAAGATAAATGCGGTAGCTTTCCTCGTCGGCAGTCATCTCCAAATCGACCGACTTCAGCTCATCCAGCAGCATGTTGTAGAGGTTCTGGCAGGCGGCGTCATCATCCGCCAAGGAGAGCGTCGGCACAAGTGCCAGCGCAAGCACAAGCAGCAGAGAAAACAGCTTTTTCATCAGGAAAGCCCTCATTTCCGGCGAAATTCGCCAAGTTTCTTCCATTATAGCATGGGTCAGTGCGACGTGCAAGGGATTTTTGCGGTCATTCCGCTGACGAATCGGCATACCACATAGCAAACACGTTTTCGGGCGTTTCGCCGTTTGCCAGTTCGGTGATGTAGTCGACCATTTCCTCCATCGTGCCCAGCGCCAAATACATGTACGCCAGCACGTTTTCGCGCGCCCATGTGCTGATATCATCCGGATTCGCCGACACAAAGATTTCGTACGACGGATGCCACCCGTCGCTGGACTGACTGACCACCATCTTGCCGACATAAACAGCGCAGTTGATGTCGTTGAAGAGGGAAATCACCTGCGGCACAAGCGCCTCGTCAATAGGCTTGCCGTAACCAACACCGATAGTGAAACCGTCGCTGTGCGCGTCAAAGATGACGACGGCGTTGCCCAGCGCGTTCTTCTCCAGCATATAGCCCAGATAGATGCGGTTGATATCGTCGTAGGGGGTCATCGACAAATTGGCTGCCGTCAATTCTTCCAGCAGCATGTTGTAGATGTTCTGCGTCGCGCCGCTGCTTTCATCCGCGAAGGAGAGCATCGGCACGAGCGCCAAGGAGAATGCCATCAGCAGAGAAAGCAGCTTTTTCATCAGGAAAGCCCTCATTTCCGGCGAAATTCGCCAAGTTTCTTCCATTATAGCATGATGGACTGCGCCGCGCAAGTATCATCCGCGGCATAATGGGGCAGAATGACCGCGGAGGATGAGAATATGCTGACGATTTTTCTGCGTTCGGTGATTTTGTATGCCGCGTCCCTGCTGGCGATGCGCGCGATGGGCAAGCGGCAGGTGGGGCAATTGCAGCCGTTTGAGCTGGTCGTGGTCATTATGATTGCGGAGCTGGCGGCGACCCCGATGGGCGGTGTGGGCATTCCGATTCTCTACGGCTTGCTGCCGATGGCGGCGCTCGTCGTGTGCCATGGGCTGCTGACGGCGCTGTGCATGAAGTCCGAGCGCGTGCGGGTGTGGCTCTGCGGGCAGCCGACGGTGCTGGTGCGCAACGGCGTGATTTGCGAGAAGCAGCTGCGCGCCTGCGCGGTGGATTTGAACGACTTGATGGAAGCCATACGCGCCGGCGGCATCCTTGACCCGCTGGAGGTCGGCACGGCGGTACTCGAACCGGGTGGGAACATCTCCGTCTTTCCGAAGGCGGACAGCCGCCCGCTTATGCCCAGCGACTTGGGCAAGATGCCGCCGAAGGAGGGGCTTCCGCTGCCGCTGATTTTGGACGGCGAAGTGCAGACGGAAAACCTGCAGCGCGGGCAGTTGAGCCTCAGCTGGCTGATGGGGCAGATTCGCGCGCTGGGGTTTGAGGGCGCGCAGGACGTGCTGCTGCTGTGCCTGAACACGCAGGGAATGCTGCTGGCGCAGGGGAAGGGGCGGACGCAGGTGCAGACGCATCAGGCGCTGCCGCCGCAGAAGGTGGTGTGGTGAATGAAGACCGGGGTGTGGATTTCGCTGATTCTGCTTGCGCTGACGATTGGGCTGGGCGTGTGGAGCGGGGAAGAAGTGCGCGCGCTGTCCGAGGAATACGCGGCGAGCGCTGAAGAACTGCGGACACTCGCGGAAGCGGAGAATTGGACGGGCGCGGAGGCTGCGCTGCAAAAATGCCGGAACGTGTGGAAACAAAAAGTGCCGTGGCTGCAAACGCTCATCAATCATGATGATGTGGATGCAGTGACCACGGCACTGAAAAAAATCGAAGCAGGGATTTCGTCACGCGAACTGCCGCTGTGTTTGGAAGCGTGCGCCGAATTGGGGGAACACGCCGAGCATCTGTACCATCGCGACGCGCTGACATTGGGCAACGTGTTGTAAGCACCACGGATGCTTCATGACTAAACACGCGGGCACAGCATGAAGAAGTCCCCCACTCAATCGCACGAAAGGGTCAAGGGACAACGTCCCTTGCAGAGTCCAGAGACAGCGTCTCTGGTCGCCTCCGCAGAGGCGAAATTTCTTACGTTCCCGACTGCACGGTAATCAAGTGAATTTCCGGCTGGCAGAATAACCGCGCCGGAAGTCCCGTTGTGCCGACACCACGCGAAATCAGCAGCCACGAACGGTTTTCCAGCAAAAGACCGCTCTCGTAGCGCGACGGTACGCCGTTGAAGTTGAACGCTTCTTCCAGAAACGGAATCTGCCCGCCGTGCGTGTGCCCGAACAGCCCCAAATCAAACCAGTTCCCGCGTCCGTTGCGGTCGGTCAGGAGGAGCGAGGACGAAATCACCGACGGGTTGTGCGCCAGAAAGATGACGAAATCCTTCGAGTTGACTTGCGCCGCCACGCTCTTCGCATCGTCCATCTCCGTGCTGACGTCGTCGATGCCCGCAATGTAGATGTCGCTTGTGCCGATGCGCAGGGTCGCGACTTCGTTGCACAGCAGCGTCACCCCCGCTTTGGACATTTTGTTCCGCAGTGTGGATGGCTCCTCGCCCTTCTCCAACGGGCTGCGGTCGCATTCGCCCACGACGGCGTACACCCCGTAGTTGCTCGAAATGCGCCGCGGCAGATTCTCGAAAAACGCCGCCGCTGACCACTTGTCGCGCGCGTAATCGCCGCCCAGCAGCACAATGTCCGCATTCAGCGCATTGATGCGGTTGATGAGCGACGATAGCCGCGCGTCCGAAAACATCTGTGACCCATAGTGGATGTCGGAGACGTAGACGATGCGCAGCTGCCCAATGCCTGTCGGCAAATCCTCGCAGGTGATGGCGGTCTGTGTCGTCCGCAAGGTGTACGGCTCGACAAACGGGTACAGCACGCACAGAATCAGCGCCAGAATTACCAGCCGCTTTGTCCACCGCCGCCGCTTCTCGCTCTGCGGCTGATACGCGCCCGCCCGCTGGGAGACATAGGGTTCGTCGTTGTCGCCGGGAAAGAGCCAGCTTTTGCGCATGGCGGAAACCTCCTTTGTCGGGGGGGACATCATCAAAACAGCTTCGGAAACAATCAACGATGGGAGCGGAAACCGAAGGGTGGAGGGGTAATCGGAACCCCTCCTCGCGTCTGCAGGCGCGAAATCCCTGCTTACGCCAGCAGCAGCATCAGCGGCAGCGTCAAAATCGAGAATGCTGTTGACAGCGCCACCCCGCGCGAAGCCAGCGAATTGTCGCAGTGGTACATTTCACTCTGCATGGCCGTCGTCGCCGCGCAGGGCATAGCGGTGCAGATGTACAGCACGCTCACCACCGCCGCGGGCAGACCCGTGAAGCGCAGCAGCAGCACCGCCGCCGGGAAGATAATCAGCCGCAGCGCACACGCCAGCAGCAGCTTCCAGTCCTGCAGGTGTGCGAAGCGAAGATCAATCAGCCGCGCCCCGATGACGAACATGGCAAGCGGCGTCGTCACATTGCCCATCATCGACAGCGCGTCGTTGATGAAACCCGGCAGCCGCCAGCCCGTCAGGAACAGCACAAGACCAACAATCACCGCAATCAGCGACGGGTTTGTCAGCAGCTTCTTGGGCTGAATCGCGCTGATGCCGCCGAAGAAGAACGAGCCGAACGTCCAGCACATCAGGTTGAACGCGCCGACAAACACGACGGCATAAATCAGCATATCCTCGCCCAGCGTTGCAATGACGACCGGGTAGCCCATGTAGGCGCTGTTGGACAGCATGGACAGGTTCGTCAGCACGCTGCGGCGCTCGTTCGGCTCGCTGCGGTAGAGGAAGTAGGCAATCAGCCCGCTCAGAATCATGATGGCAAGGCTGATGAAGAACACGAGAATCAGGTCATGAATCAGCTCCGGACTGGCATCCTTCTGCAAGCCGTAGAGCGTCAGGGCGGGGAGGGCAAAGTAGAGAACGATTTTGTTGAGCGTGGAAATGCCGTTTTCATCAACGAGCTTCCCCTTCGCCGAGAAGAAGCCGCAGAAAATCAGCAGAAACAGGGTGATAACCTGCAAAAAGACAGCCATAAATTACATCCTTTCTGAAATGCGTATTGACAAGCGCAAGTCGATATTGTACACTATTTCAGAAGAATGTCAAGGGAATCATAGCATATTTCCTTGAAAAATGGAGGAAGAAAAAATGGCTGATTTCCGCACCTTTGACCCCTGCAATCTGCTTGCGCCCGTTCCGGCGGTGATGGTGAGCTGCCGTGCGCCTGAAGCGGATGCCAAGCCCAATATTGTCACCGTCGCGTGGGTCGGCACGGTCAACAGCGAACCGCCGATGATGTCCATTTCGGTACGCGGCAACCGCTTCAGCCATGACCTGATTGCGAAGAGCGGCGAGTTTGTGGTGAATCTGGTGGATGAAACCCATTGCAAGGCGCTGGATTTCTGCGGTGTCCGGTCGGGGCGCGACGTGGACAAGTGGCAGGAGTGCCACCTTACGCCCATGCCCGCGCTGAACATGGATTATGCCCCCGCGATTGCCGAGTGCCCGGCGTATCTGGCGTGCAAGGTAGTGCAGCAGCTGGAACTGGGCAGCCATACGATGTTCGTGGGCAAAATCGTCGGTGTGCAGGTGCGGGACGACCTGTTCGCGGCGGACGGATCGCTGCATCTGGAAAAGGCGGGGCTGGTGACGTACACGCATGGCACATACCAGAAGGCGGCGGATGTGCTGGGCTTCTTCGGTTACTCCGTCGCGCGCCCGGAGGTGCTCAAGCGGCGGATGGACGCGCTGACGAAGTAAATCTAATTCAAAGGGGGCGGAAGCCCTCTTTTTTGATGCGCTGTTTTTCTGCTGATTAGGCGTCTTGGCGGACGAGCATCTCCTTCAGCATGTCGATGACGATTTCGCCGGACGAGACGAGCAAATCCACCGTGCATGGTGTATCTTCCCATATAATATAGGAAGAAATTCACTCAATGGCGCGCGTCCCAGTCCTCCCGCAGCATCGCCCACAGCTCCACGTCGTGGAAATTGCCCTTGTTGAACACCTTGCCGCGCAGTGTCCCTTCGTGGCGCATACCGCATTTTTCCATCACGCGCCCGCTGGCGGGGTTGTCGCACTCGTGCATCGCCTCGACGCGGTGGAGGCGCAGGACGGTGAAGCATTCGCGCAGCACTGCTGCCAGCGCTTCGGTCATCAGTCCGCCGTTCCAGCAGGAGCGGGCGAGCGAATAGCCGAGTTCCACCACGCTGTCCGCGTCGCTGTAACTCATGAAGCCAATCGTGCCGACGACGCGGTTCGTTTCGCGCAGCACGATGCCCCAGCTGGACGGCGCGCCGCTGTGATACTGGCTGATGATGTAGCGCAGGCAGCCGCGCGTATCCGCCATCGACTTGTGCGCATCCCAGAGAACATGCCGAGCGACTTCGGGGTCGCGGGAGTAAGCGAACATATCCGCCGCATCGCGCATCGTCAGCGGACGCAGGAGCAGCCGGTCGGTCGTCAGGCGCGGCAGGGACGCGAAGTAATCCGCTGCGGGAATCGGCTCATTCGGCGGATTGCGGTGGGAGAGCCATTGCCCCAGCTTTTCATACATGGCGGAAGAAACCTCCGATGATATGCGGCGAAAACGGCGCAAGCGGCACAGGGGGATTCCCTTGCTGACAGCCGACAACAAGCAGATACACACCCAGCGCCAGCATGAGCAGCATCAGCAGCAGAAAGAGAACATACAGGGGATGACGCTGCTTTTTTCCAGCCATAAAGCACCTCCGTCAGCGAAATTTTCCGAAAAAACGCGCAAAAATCCGTCCACACGATTGCATTTTGATGAAATATTTGTTACAATAAGCGTGGATGGAACAGAACGCGCGTTTCGCACGTTTATTGTTTGCAGGGTGCGGACAGCAGCTGCTGTACCATCAGGAGCGCCAGCGCGGTCTTGCCGTCGCGGAACGTGCCGTCCATCACCTTCTGCACCGCGTCAGAAAGCGGCATCCGCAGTGTGCAGACGAACTCATCCTCATCCGGATGCGTCTTTCCAGCGTGCAGCCCCGTCGCCAAGTAGAGGTGGATGCGCTCGTTGCAGAAGCCGGGGGTCGTCTCCAGCACGGTCAGCTTGCGCCAGTGGTCGGCGGTCAGCCCGGTTTCCTCGCTCAGCTCGCGCTGGGCGCAGACGAACGGGTCTTCATCCGCCCCGTCAAGTTTGCCCGCCGGAATTTCCAGCGTCAAGCGGCCAACGGCGATGCGATGCTGGCGGACGAGAATCACGTTCCCGTCATCATCCAGCGCGACAATGCCTGCCGCGCCCGGATGGCACGCCACCTCGCGCAGGGCGGTTTCGCCGTTGGGCAGGCGCACATGCCAATGCTCAACACGGATAATCTTGCCGGGAAAAACGACTTTCCCATCCAAATACTCTTCCGTCAGCTGCTTGTCGTCCATCATGGTCAATGTCCTCCTCAATAATAGGATGATTTTCGCCATAGTGATTCGACAAGAGACGCAAAAAATCCTGCGAATCGCAAGGAAAAATGCGGCAGGGTGCGGAAGATTGACAAACCGCGCCGCTGCGGTATAATAGAATGGCATCAGGCCCGCAAAGGGCAGGAGCAAGGAGGAAACCCAACATGAGAAAATCCGGCGTCAAAGGTCTTGGCCGTCTGCTGTCTGTGCTGATGGTGGCGGCGCTGCTGATGACAACCGCGATGGTTCCGGCGCTGGCGCTGGATCGCTGGGAGGACGTCGTCGTGTCCGTCATTTGGACGGATTCGCAGGGACAGCAGCAGACAACGCAGGCGTTCCCCGTGCCTGACAGCGCGGAACATGCGTATTGGGCGACGCTGGATGCGTCCGCTCTTTTCAGCACGGTTCAGGTGCAGGTTGTATCGTCTGACCCAGCGTATACTTTCTACTTGAAAGATTATGCGTCGGAAATCATGTGGACGCAGGATGCGACCGCCCTTGACCCGATGTATTCGTATGAAGTGGATTATTACTGCAACAGCGTCTATGAAGGGATGTTCCCGCTGTATCTCTCGTCGCAGGGGATGCCTGAAACGCCCGCGCAGGAGAGCGTCAACGTGCCGGTGTACTATGTGACGGAGGATGGCCAGCAGCTGGATTTCCAGTACGCAAGCTGCCTGACGAACGCGACTACCCAAGTGTACGCCAATTCCAGTGTTGTGCCGTGGGATTATCTGCTTGTCAAACCTGCGTCCGGCGTGGTGGATGTGTTTGTGGACAGCATGGGCAATGCGTCGCCGAGCGAGGTGCGCTTTGTCTACGCCGTGCCGGAGCAGCCGACCGAAGCGCCGACGGAAGTGCCCACCGAAGCCCCGACCGAGCCGCCCGTCATTCAGGCGGAAGTGACTGTGCTGTATCAGCTGGATGACAACGGCACGATTCTGGACACGCAGTATGTGACGCTGAATCAGGGCGACAACTATGTCACCGCCAATAGCGCGATGACTGCTGGGTATCAGCTTGTCGGCGAGGATACGGTGCATGTGTGGGTGGACAACGGCGGCACGGCGAGCGTGAATCCCGTTGTGTTCCACTATGCCACGCCGCAGCCGGTAACATCCAACATCGACGTGTTCTACTATCACGAGAACGGCACGCTGCTGGACCAGCAGTCGCAGACGCTGACCGAGGGCGTGAACTACATCTATGCCGCCAGCGACCGCGTGGGCGGGTACGACCTCATCAGCGAAAATCCGCAGACGGTCACGCTGCGTCCTGACGGTACGACCGACTTGGCGAGTGTGTCCTTCTTCTATGCCGACCCGCAGCCGACCGAAGTGAACGTGCCCGTGCACTACCTCAACTCCGAGGGCGAGCCTGTTGCGATGGACGACACGCTGACGCTGGGCGAGGGGGCACACCTTGTGACGGCGAATCCGCTGGGCTTAGCGGACGGCTATGTGCCGATGCCCGGCACGGAAAGCACGGTGGAAGTGAACGTTTCCGGCGGTATCGCGACGCCGAGCGAGGTGTATTTCTACTATTATATTCCCACGACGGAAGCACCCGCAACCGAAGCGCCGACCGATACCCCCGCGCCGACGGACACGCCCGCCCCGCAGACGATGCTGGTGGCGATTCACTACTTCGACATGAGCGGCGTGGAAATTGCCGACCCGGTGGTGAAGGAACTGCTGCCGGGGACGTATCCGATGATTCCGGAGCGCGAAATCCCCGGTTACGAGCTGGACAGTACCCTGACGCAGTTTGACCTGACGGTGGATGCGAACGGCACGCTGTACATGGACGGCGAAGAAATTCCGGCGGATGCGGTCGGATTCTACTACCACCCGGTGCAGACCCCGACGGATGTTCCCGCGACGGAAGCGCCGACGGACACGCCTGCACCCGCGACGGACGTGCCTGCGACCGACGTTCCGGCGACCGAAGCGCCGACCGATACCCCCGCGCCCGCGCAGCAGTTCGTGACCGTCACCATCCGCTACTACAACACGCTTGGCGAGGAGATTGCTGACGCAAGCGTGGCGGAGCTGGTGCCGGGAACGTACCACGTCACGCCCGCGTATGACAGCATTCCCGGCTACGAGCTGGAAAGCAGCTGGACGTCGTTCGACCTGACGATTTATGCGGACGGCACCATTGCCATCAACGGTGACGAAGCGACGGCGGAAGACCTTGCGTTCTATTACCGCCCGGTTCAAAGCGCTGCGACAGATGTTCCCGTGACCGAAGCGCCCACGAATACGCCGATTCCGACCGAAACGCCGACTACTGCGCCCACTGAAGCGCCGATTCCCGTCGGGCAGCCGGTCAACCGCTACGCGACCATCAACGGCAATAAGGTGGCGTTCCGCAGTGAGCCCTCGACCAGCAAGAGCAACACGGTCATCAAGCGCTTGGCGAATGGCTCGAACGTCTACGTCGTCAACGAAATGCTGAATGACAAGGGCGAACGGTGGAGCGTCGTCATGGTGGATGGACAGAGCGGCTACATCAAAAGCGAATTCCTGAACATCATGACGCAGGCGGAAAGCGACGCGTATGCCGCATCCACCGGCGCAACGCCTGTGCCGACGGCAACGCCGATTCCGACCGAGACCCCGACGGCAATTCCGACCGAAATTCCAACGGAAGTGCCGACGGCAACCCCGACTGCCGCGCCACAGAACGCGAACATCATCATCCAGTATCTGGACAGCTACGGCAGCCCGGTGGCGAACGCGCAGTCGATGACGCTCGCCCCCGGCACATACACCCTGCGCCCGACGCCGACGAATTTGCGGGATGGCTATGAGCTGATTCCCGGCAGCGAGCAAATCACCCTGACTGTTTTCCAAGACGGCACGCTGAGCATGGATGCGGCGGATATTGCCTTCTGGTATCGTCAGGTGGCGACCGCCGCGCCGACGCAGACCCCGACCGAGGCTCCGACCCCGACGCCGACCGCTGTGCCGTACGAGGGCTATGCTGTCACTACGCGCGAAACCGAAATGCGCACCGGCATCGGCACGGGCAACTATGTCATGGCGACGCTGCAGGCGAACGTGCTGGTGTATGTGAATAGCCAGCTGAGCACGGCAGGCGAAACGTGGGACATTGTGACCACGCTGGAAGGGACGTCTGGTTATGTGCCGGACGCGAACCTCCGCTACGTCACCGACGCGCAGGCGCAGGTGTACATTCAGCAGTGGAACCAGTCCCGCAGCACGCCGACGCCCAGCCCCACGCCGTACCTGACGCCTGTTCCCGCGCAGGAGATGGGCTACGCCTACGCCGTGGGCAACAACGTGCCGCTGCGGCAGATGGCGGGCGACTTCAGCGCGATTGAGGCGTACCTGATGCAGGGCGAAGTTGTCTACGTCTCCGGGCAGGATTATCTGGGCAGTATGCCGTGGCACCGCGTGCAGTATAATGGGCAGTGGGGCTATGTGCGCTATGACATGCTCCGCTTCATGACGCAGGCGGAAATCGAGGCGTACCTGAACAACCTGAACGCCACGCCCGCACCCACGCTTGTCACCACGCCCCAGCCCTACGACCCGACGAACTACTCCAGCTATGGCTATGTGACCACGACGACCTCGGTCAACTTCCGCCAGCAGCCCAGCATGAACGCAAGCCGTATCAGAAAGCTGTACAACTACGCGTTCTGCTTTGTCCTCGGCACAACGACCGGAACGGACGGCGAAACGTGGTATCACATCCGCTACAATGACCAAGAAGGTTACGTCAACGGAAAATACTTCCATTGGATGACGGTGGAGGAGCTGGAAGAGTTCCTGCAAAGCAGCGAGTACATTCAGGGCATCCAGAACAACACGACGGGGAATGCCACTGCAAAACCGACCAGCGGTCTGATTCCGGAAGAAGACAAGACCATCAACGACTGGAAGGGCAGCGGCGCAACGGTCAGCTATGTGCCGTGGCAGGGCTTTTCAACGCCCGGTCCGCTGACTTCGCCCACAACTGCCCCTGCGCAGGAAACCGCCACGCCGACGCCTTCCGCTTCGCCCACACCGACGCTCGAACCGCTGCCCACTGCAGCCACGACGTACCCTGTGGTGAACGAGAGCGGCAACAGCGGGCTGGTTATCTTCATCGTGATTGCGGTCGTGCTGCTGCTGGGCGGCGGCGGATTCGCCTTCATGCAATACCAGAAGAAACAGCGTGAAGTTGCCATGAAGGCGGCACAGCGCCGCGCACAGGCAGCGCGCAATGCGGATCGTCCGGTTGCACGTCAGGCGGGCCAGCCGCAGCAGATGCGCACCGGCGCGTACACGACCCCGCAGCAGCGTCCGCAGACGAGCAATGGCGTTTCGCCCGTGCAGGTGCGCCCGGCGACACCCGTTCCGCAGACGCAGGACATGCAAAACCGACCGCAAGTCGGTTATCGCACGCCGATTCAGCCCCTGACGAAGCCGCAGGAGACCCCGTCCACTGCCGCGCCGAAGAGCACGACGACGATGGAGAATCCGTATGCGCGCCCGGTGGCGAAATCGGCAGAGGAAGCGCCGCGCCATCGTCGCCGTACAGATCAGTATCGCCAGGATGACGACAGCGCAAACCCGAATGGATAACAGAATATTTGGCAGGAGCAGCACAATTTACGGGCTGCTCCTGCTTTTTTTGTGAATCAACAATATTTTGCTGTTTTCTGTTTGCCAAGTTTGGAATGTTACATTGAAAAAGACGAACGAATGGCGTGAAAACAAAGAAAAAAGCGGTCGAAAATTTGCACGCGCTGAACGAAAATTCCGAAAAATCGAGGAAAGCAACAGACAAAAAAATATTCCTATTACGATAGTTTTAACATGCAAATAACAATACTCAGGAAACTAACAAGCCGTTAACAGATGGAAATGACAAAATTGCCACACGAAAGTAAGGCAAAACACACAAAAATGCACAAAATGAGCATAATAAATGTTATTTTTCCGTCTTGACAGTTGAAGATTTGATGGTATAATAAACCATGTGAGAACTCGAACTGTGATTTGCCGGAAATCTGGCGAATTACATATCGAGAAACAATAAATGAGTTACATGTGAAGGAGACGTGAACTGTGACAGAGAAGGAACTGCGGAAGCTGGGACGCGCAGAGCTGCTGGAACTGCTGCTGGAACAGGCACGGGAATTTGAAGCACTGGAGCAGCGGCTGAATGCGGCAGAAGCGGCGCTGCAAAGTCAGCAGCTGCAGTTGGAAACGTGCGGCTCGATTGCGGAGGCATCGCTGAAGTTAAACGGCGTGTTTGAGGCGGCGCAGAAGGCCGCGGAACAGTATCAGCAGAACGTCGAGCGGCTGTGCCAGGAGAAAATCAGCGCGGCAGAAAGCCAAGCGCAGGAAATCCTCGCGCGCGCAAAGAAAGCCGCCAATCAGCAGTAAAGAAACATGACAGAAGGGAGGGCGCGCAGGTGTCAGAAGACAAGAATCAGCAGAAAACGGGCAAACAATTGCTCAACGACACGCAGGAAGCGGCGGAACGCGCCCACCTGCTGCGGGAAATGAACCCCACATCCGCACAATTGGAAACGGAACTGAAGCATGAAAAGCGCAAGCACAGCTACAACCGCGCCCTGCGCAGCACGCTCTATACGCTGCTGGTGGTGGCAGCGGTCGCGGTGCTGATTGCAACCATGGTCATGCCCATCCTGCAAATCACCGGCACGTCAATGACGCCAGTGGTCGGGCAGGGCGAAATCACAATGGTCGTGCGCGGGTCAAATCCGCAGCGCGGCGATATTATCGCTTTTTACTACAACAATAAGGTGCTGATTAAGCGCGTTATCGGCCTGCCGGGCGAGTGGGTCAACATCGACGGAAGCGGCAACGTCTACATCAATGGCGAACTGCTTGATGAGCCGTACATCACCGACCGCGCGCTGGGCGACTGCTCCATCACGCTGCCGTACCAAGTGCCGGACGGGCGGTATTTTGTTCTTGGTGATCACCGCTCCACCTCGCGCGACAGCCGAAGCACACTGGTCGGCCCAGTGTCCGAAGAGCAGATTATGGGGCGCGTAACGCTCCGCATTTGGCCGCTGAACCGCATTGGATTCCTGCAATAACGTAAGTACAATACAGCAAGAAGAGGAACACAGGTTCCAGAATCGGAGGATGCTGACATGAACCGCAAACTCATGGAATTAGCAGAAAAATACGTTGCGCAGCGGAAGCGCCGGATACGTCTGCTCAAGACGGTCACGGCGCTGGCACTCGTTGTCGCCATCTGCACGTCTTATGTGCTGATGATGCCGGGCCTGACGATGGCGGCGGAGACGTACTGCGGGCTGGAGGAGCATACCCACACGGCGGACTGCTATGTGGACGAGCTGACCTGCCTGATTTCCGAGCGCGAGGCGGAGACAGTCTTTACCGATATTATGCGCTGCAGCTTTGAGCCGCACCACCATTCCTCCGATTGCTATAATGCGCAGGGCGAACTCAGCTGCGGCTACTGGGATGGCTACATCCACGAGCATGACGAGAAGTGCTACGATAGCAACGGCGTTCTTATCTGCACACTGGAGGAGCATCCGATGCACAAGCACACGGATGCCTGCTACAACTGGGAGAAACAGCTGATCTGCACGCTGCCGGAAAGCGAGGGGCACATCCACACGGATGCGTGCTATCGGGCGAAAGAACCGACTTGCGGTCTGTTTGAGAGTGAAGGGCACCAGCACACGGCGGATTGCGTGACGGAAACACGCACGCTGATTTGCACCGAGGACGTTGCGACGAACTCCGACATGCCGCATGTCCATGATGACAGCTGCTACGAAGTGACCCGGACGTACACCTGCGGCCTGACGGAAGGCGAGGGCGCGCATCACCACACGGATGCCTGCTATCCGACGACGGAAGAACCGACTTGCGGTCTGCTTGAGGGCGAAGGCGCACACACGCATGATGATTCCTGCTACGAGATGGTGCGCGGCGACCTGAAATGCAAGCTCTATCCCGACCCGGCGAAAGTACACACGCATTCCGCGTCCTGCGTCGATGCGAAAACCGGCTACTACACTTGCGGCTACATTCAGGTGCTGCGGCATCAGCATACAAATGAATGCATTGTGACGGTGACGGCGGAGGATTCCGGCCATCATCACACGGCGGACTGCTACGAACGCCACTATATCTGCGGCAAAGAAGAGCACACGCACACGGCGGATTGCTACTATGACCCGACCCCGAACCCCGATGCGACGGCAGCCCCCGAAGCGACAGCTGAGCCGACGGCAGCCCCCGAAGCGACAGCTGAGCCGACGGCAGCCCCCGAAGTGACTGCTGAGCCGACGGCAGCCCCCGAAGCGACAGCTGAGCCGACGGTTGCCCCCGAAGTGACGGCTGAGCCGACGGCAGCCCCCGAAGTGACAGCTGAGCCGACGGCAGCCCCCGAAGTGACGGATGAGCCGACGGCAGCCCCCGAAGTGACAGCTGAGCCGACGGTTGTGCCAGAAGTGACAGCTGAGCCGACGGCAGCGCCCGAAGTGACAGCTGAGCCGACGGTAGCCCCCGAAGCGACGTCAACGCCCACGGAAGCGCCCACAGCAACGCCAGCGCCTACGGAAGAACCGACGCTTGCGCCGTCTGTAACGCCCGCGCCGACGGAAAACGCCGCCGAAACTGCTGCCCCGATGGACGAGCCGTCCCCGACACCTGCGCTTACGGTGATTCCGTCGATGGACGCTGATGCCGCGAAGCCGGACGACATGATGATGCCGTCGCTTGGACTCGACCCGGGCTTCCTGATGATGGCGAACGAACCGCCTGCCGTCAGCGAGAGCGGCATGCAGATTACCAATATTACGGTATCGAACATCATACTTCCGGAAAATGCCAATGCGTACAACTATAGCTTCGCGGCGGACTTCAAGATTTCGGATGAAGCTATTCTGCGCCATGGCGAAGGCAACAAGATTATTATTCCGGCAGAGAATACGCATATCAAAACGGACAGCACTTCTGTCTGGTCGGGCACGGACGCCAAATTCAGCAATGAAAAGCCGGCGTTTAAGTTCCAGTATAATCCCGCAACGAAACAAGTTGAAATGTGGTTCACCGACGAGTATATGGACTTTGTCCGGAACAACCCCAGCCATGACGACCGCACCGGCACCATGAAGATGAGCGCCGAAATCCGCAAGGACGATGTCGAGAATCTGGGCAACGACGACCTGACCATTAAGTTCGGTGGCGCATCGACTACCGTGAAGTGGGAGGACATCGACAGGGGCAACAACTCCCTCCTCAGCGATTTGAGAACTTGGAAAAGCGGGGCTAATGTCAACTGGGAAAAAGGAACGATTGAGTATACCGTCAAAATTGAATCCACAAAGGGCACGAACGGCAAGAACGCGACTGCTCAAGACGTCATGACGGCTGTGAATAAGCAAATGGCCCTGACAAACATGACCGTCACGGAGGTTAAAACACACTCTAACTGGAGTCAGGTGCCCGCTGTTGACTCTGCTTCGACAGAAATCAAGACGGACGGTACATGCGCCTGCGGTACGACGGGAACGCACATTCACTACGTTTATGCGAACACGACGGACGAAAGCGGCAAGGTCTATACCATGACGACGGACTATGTGCTGCCGCCGCTTTCGGCAAATGAAACATACGAAATTAAGTATGAATACACGTTCGACAAGGACGGAATGACCGGTGAATACGATCAGCTGACAAATACTTTCACTGCGCAGAGTGGCGGAAAGTGGGATCATTCCCAGGATTCCTCTAACAGCAACCCTACTGACGTTCAGATTAAAAAGCTGCAAAAGAGCAACTGGTACAACAGCAATGAGGGCTGCATTCAGTGGACGCTCACCGTCAACGAAAACCGTTTCAATATCAAGGACAAGACGCTGACGGACACGATGTTCGACCAGCTTGTGGACGAAAACGGCAGTCTGCTGTTTTCGAAGACGGACGGCAAGGGCTATGTGTCGCAAATCACGGCGAATAACACGCCTATCACCGCTGAAAACTACACGGATTACTTCACCGTGGAAACCGGCGCGGATGGCAAACCGCAGCTGAAATTCGAGGACACCACCGCTAAGATCGTAATCCAATACAAAACGCCGGTGGAAGCAACCGCGCAGAATCAACAGATTACAAACACGGCGGAATTCGACGGCGAACAAAAGACAAGCACCGCGACCGTAGGGCAGGACAAGCGTTACAATGTGGTGAAGTCGGTTGACGCAAGTATGCCGGCGGATCCGACGAAGAACGGCGAATACACCGATGGTCTGTATCCGGTAGCGTGGAACGCGACGTACACCTTCCCGGCGACGAAGGATGTTCAGTATAAGCTGAACTTCGGCGATACGCTTGACAAGAAGGTGGAATGGAAAAACGGAATAGAAATCATGCAGCACTACATGACGGCGGCTCAGGCGCAGACATTGCTCAACGCCATCAAAGACCTCGATGTTGTGAAAAAGCATGATGCGCAGAATGTGCCGTACACCATTACGCTGCTGACCTGCGACAGTCAGGGCAAAAATGAAGGCACGATGGTGGTGTCTGCGGAAACGACGCTGACGGAAGGCTACTACTATGGTTTCCGGTTTGAAACGACGGGCGAAGGCGTTGTGCTGAACGACGCCAATACGGATGTGAACGCGACGACAAGCGTTATGCTCCCGTATCAGACGACCATCTATTTGGAAGAGTCCCGCACGAGCGGGGTTGACTTCAAGAACACGGCTGTTAACGCGGGCAAAAACGGAGACGCGTGGTACAAGGCCGCCCCGAATGACCTGGTGGAGAAGAAGTTCGGCAACCATGGCGTTGGCGATTTGAACGGACAGATCATCCATGAGAACGAGTTGTACTGGACGATTCTCCTGCGCAATGATGGCGTGGCGCACGACGAAATCACCCTGACCGAAACGCTCCCGCCGCACATTGTGGTGGAGTACATCGAATACGGCGGCTCGAGGCTGATTCTTAGCGAAACGGACAGCACGAAGATGACCGTTGTCAATAAGAAGCTGGACAATGCCGGTACGATTCCGGATGGCTATGAGGTCAGCAACGAGTGGGGCGAGCAGCGCATTTCCATCAAGGCTGATTTGACGACGGTGGGCGAAGGCGCACAGCAGCAGCAGAGAATCAACATCTCCATGAAGCCGAATGAGAATACCGGCAGTTCGGAAACGATCCTCAACGGCAAGGCGGATATGACCGTTAAGGTTCACTGCAAGATTGCCGACGATTTCTTGGCGAATGCGGTGAACGGCAAGCTGGAGCTGGGCGTACTGAACAACCAACTGGACGTGAGATACGACGCGGCGCTCTATCACAAGGAGCAGAAGACCGAGCTGACCTACGAGGAAGAGACGGTCGAGGCGGTGAACGTCCAGAAGGGCTACAGCGTCAAGGGCGGCGACCAGCAGGCGCGAATCACCTACACCATCGACATCAACCAGGCAGGCGCGAAGCTGAATCCGGCATCCAGCACGCTCAGGCTGACGGATACGCTGACCTATGACGTTCTTGGATGGGCTGGCGTGTATCCTTATCTGCGCAATGTGACGTTGGATGAAGGTTCCTTCAGGCTCTATGAGGCGTTGAAGGATGAAAACGGCAATCCGATTCTGGACGTTGATGAAAGCGGCAAGGGGCATTTGCTGCGCGGCGCAGAGATAGAGAAGTATCTCTGGAAGATGGAGTTCACGGAAACGGAAAACATCAACAGTAATTCCAACTACAATTACAATGAGAAGGTAAAAGGAACGGTTCCCACTCAACGTTACCTGAACATAACCGTCACCGTTCCGGACGGCAAGGCGCTGATTCTGGAATACACGGCGCAGGAGAACATTCTGCTGCCGCCTGAGGTGACGAACGAGTACAACTTCAACGATGTGAACCACAAGGGCATCAGTCCGGCGTTGAGAAACCACGCAAACCTGGAAGGAAAAGACGGCTCAAGTACCGAACTGAACAACAGCAATAACGACTACTTCAGTCAGGGCGGCGGCTACATCCACAACAATCTGGTCATCCGCAAGGTGGACAGCGCGAACACCTCGCTGCTGCTGCCGGGGACGGAGTTCACCCTCTACGCATGGGACACGGCAACCAACAAGTTCGAGGCGGTTGGCGGCGAAAATGGTAAGGTCTACACGGATCAAAGCGGTATGATTACTTACCAATACAATTCGGCGAAGCTGAACGAGCGTCCCCTCGACCCGAACGTCGCGTACATGCTGGCGGAAACGAAGGCAGTCGAGCCGTACCACCTCGTGCTGGAGGATCGCCCGCTGGTCGTCTTCCACATCGTTCCGAGAGCGGACGATACCGAAGCACATCCGGAGAGATACCCGGACGGTCTCAACAATGGCAACTTCGGCACGATTTCAAAGAGTCGGCTGCAGGAGCTCATGACTGCTTCCGGCATCAAAGGCGTGGTGGATGGCCCGCACACCGTCAACGGCTCTGCGAGCATCAACATTCAGGTGAAGAACAGCAAGGACCGCCACGACATGGAGGTGCAGAAGAACTGGGCTGGCGACGACGCCCATGAGAATGCGCGCCCTGCCAGCGTCCTCGTGATGCTTCGCCGCTATGCGCTGACGCAGGAGCAGTATACCGACGTGCTGAACACGGATGCAACGCAGAATCCGCAATGCATCCTGTCTGCGGAAATGGTCAACAATAGCACGAAGGTTGCGCGACAGTTCCCGGAGAATCAGGACGTTACGCTAACGCTGAACCTGCTTGATGGCGCACTTGACAACGCTGCGCGTATTGTGGCTCGCGTAGACGGAAAAGAAGTGGTCTTGGAACCGCAAGATACGTCGAGAAAACAGTTCGTTTACACCACCAAGATGACGCATCAGAAAAAAGTAATTTTCTGCTTGCAGTGGAAAAACTGGGAAGGAAAATGGCAGGACGGTCGCTACTATAACAACGTGAGCATCACGATGACCCCGGAAGGCACACCGGTTGACGAAGTGCCGACGCAGGTCACGCAGTTCACCGACGCGCAGTGGGCAAAAATTCGCCAGCACCCGGACGACGCTTACGGCGGTCGCGAGGCTACGCTGACGGCAGCGAACGGCTGGCACACCCAGTGGTCGCAGCTGGAATCCACCGGCGCGGACGCGAACGGCAACAAGCTCTACTACATTTACTACATCGTCGAGGGCAAAGTGCCGAGCTACACCACATCCGGCATCACCTACACCATCGACCCGAACACCAGCAAAACCACCGGCACGGTCACGGCGACGCTGACCAACGTCTACCGCCCGGAGGACAAGTACGGCGAAATCAGCATCGACTTGTCCAAGGAATGGTACGCGCCGGATGGCACAAAGCACACGATTACCGAGGAATTCGGCGGCGTGCAGGTCGCGCTCTACAAGACGCGCTGGGATTACGTCAACGGCGCGTGGACGAAGGGCAGCACGGAACGCCGCGACACGGTCACGCTGGCAGAAGCGAACAAATGGAGCGCCAAGTTCGAGGGGCTGGAAACCTACACGGTCGCCATGGAAAACGGCGTTGTCCAAAACGCCCGCGCCTACACCTACAGCCTCCGGGAACTGAACGTGCCGAGCGGCTTCTACTGCCAGCTGGCATACAGCGGTCTCCCGCAGCACCCGAGCGAGTACTTCACGGACGGGAATCCTGCCAATCCGAAGGCGGACACGCAGAACGCACGCGGCACGGCGACGCTGCGGAACTACGAGATCGCAAAGCTGACCATCGAAGCCGAGAAGCGCTGGGGTGAAGGCGCGAAGCCTGAAAACATGCAGGATACGCTGACCTTCCGCCTGACCCGCGAAAAGCAGGAGAACGGCGCGTGGGTCGCGGACGACAGCTTCCAAGCGGTCACGAGGGTCATGAGCATCAGCAGCCTGAACACAAGCAAGGTCGTGTTCGGCACTTTCCCGAAGTACGCTGTGACGGGCTTCGACGAGCAGAATCAGCCCATCAGACAAAGCTACCGCTACAAGGTGGAGGAGGTCAAGTACCAAAACGAAGCCACCCTCCCGTTCAGCGTCAGCTATAGCCCGGCGGACGGTTTCGTGACGACGGAGGGCGATGCGAACACCAGCACCACCGTCACCGTGACGAACAACAAGCTGACGAGCGAGAAGGAAGGTCTGTACCGCTTCAACGTGGCGAAGCAGTGGCTGGACGCCTCCGGCAATCCCGCGGACAAGCCCACGCCGGAAGGCACGAAGGCGAGGATTACCGTGACGCGCACCCGCCATGTCTATGCCCCTGATACGGGCTGGACAGCGCAAACGCCCACCGCAAAGACGATCGAGCTGGACACCACGGCAACGTATACGGCGCTTTGGGCAGAATGGAACGAAACGCAGTCGGTTTATGCGCAATACAACGCCGACGGCACGGTGAAATCCGCGTGGGCGTACACCTACGAGGTGTCGGAAGCGGCGATTGACGGCTACTTCGGCACGCAGCATCTGCCTGCGGACTTCCCGCAGCAGCCGGGCGACTACTTCACAGACGCGGCACTGACCGATATCAAGGAGATTTACCGCCAGCCGCTGACGGACACGCTGCCGGAAGTGACCGAAAAGAACTACTACGTCGAGCGGTTCAACGTCAAGGTGGACAAGACTTGGGCGCGCTTCCGCGACAGGGATGAGCTGACGTTCTGCTTGATTCAGGCGAAGAAGCAGCTCACCTTTGACAGAAATGGCAAGCCCATCAAGACGGCTGATCAGCAGTACACCTACGTCACGAAAAACTGGACGGAGGGCGGCGAAGAACCCGTCTGGGAGTTCAACAACCTGCCGAAGTACTACTTCACGGTGAATGAGAACGGCGAAGCGCAGAAGAAGCCGTACTACTATTACATCGTAGAGGGGTACGAAACGATTAATGGTGCGCTAAACCCGTATCTGTATCAGGTGAGCTACACAGGTGACGCTACGCTTGTCAAGAAGACAACCGGTGCGGTGAACCAGCCTGCGGACGGCGGAACGGCGAACATCCACGCGAAGAACCTGCCGGGGTATGAAGTGGGAAATCTCAACCTCAATTTGACGAAAGAATGGGTCAATGTCAACGAGAAGCCGGAAAAGGTTACGCTCAACTTGACTGAGACAACGCATTCATGGGATAAAACAAAAGGGTGGATAACTTACGACCCCAATCCGAGTACCGTTGAAATAATGCCGGATGCGAATGGAAACTGGACGACAACGCAACCGCTGCAAGCGTACTATGTTGAGTATAATCCGGACGGTTCTATTTACACGGCGCATGTTTACACCTATGAGCTGACGGAAGCCCCTGTGAACGGTACGATGCCTGTTTACAGCTTCTCGGAGAACTGGCCGAAAGAAGTGGGCGACGTCCTTGAACTCAATTCGGCTGGCGAGCCAATCAAGGCAAAGGATGCGTTCAAAGCCTCTTCGTCACAAATGGAAGGAAGCTTCTTAGTCACCATCGCGGACGCAAGCGCAACCATCACCAACGTGCAGACCGGCAAGCTCAACATTGTGAAGCAGTGGGCGGAAGAAGTGGAGTACGACGGCGCACAGAACCCGCTGGACATCAAGCAGGTGTCGATTTCGCTCTTCCGCAACGTCTGGGGCGAAAACTGGACGGATTCGGACGGCGTGGTGCACTACAACTGGTCCTATGACCCCTTCCAGCAGAGTTACGTCCTGTCGGCGGAAAACAGCTGGAAGCTGACCATCGACAACCTGCCGTTGTACGACACGACCCTCAATCCCGACGGCAGCCTGCGCAAGTACCGCTATTACATCCTCGAAAGCACGAGCGTCGGCAACGACACGCTGGACCGCTACACGCCGGTGATGACGGCGGATGAAAGCGAACTCGTCGGCTCGACTCTCTACATCACCTTCAAGGATACGACGGAAAACAACGTGACCATCACCAACGTACCGAAAGCCATCAACATTGTCAAGCAATGGGCGGATGCGGACACGTTCGGAGAAGAGGGCATGATGCAGGACATCTACCTTGAAGTCATGATGAAGTATCAGGAAGTCTACTCCACGCAGTGGAAAACGGAAAACCTGCTGGAAAAGAGCTACTTCAGCCTGAAGAACGTTATCTGCACGCCGAGTTCGCTCACGGCGGAGCTGGTGCAGATTAACGGCGCGCCCTACCTGCATGTGTCGGGGCTGGCGAAGGCGGATGAACCGTGGCGCGTGACCATCCGGAATCTGCCGGGCTACAACAGTGCGTCCTTCATCATCCGCGAAGTGGAGCTGGCGGGCTACCTGAACAACCTGCCGGACGGCAAGCTGGAGCTGGGCCTCAACGAAATCGGCACAATTACCAACACGCCGACGAAGCTGAAAATCACCAAGCAGTTCAAGCAGGCGTATTTCCCCGCAGGCAGCGAAAGCGAACTGCCGCTGAATGTCCGCAATACCGTCGTGTACCTGCAAATCTGGCGCGAAAAGCGTGACGGCGCTGGTCTTCCCCAACACGAACGCTACACGCCCTTGCTGGGCGCGCTGGAAGCGAACATGGACGCGACGCTCTTGCCGGACGGCACCGTGAAGCTGACGGTCGGCACGAACACGCCGACCGACGCCGCAACGCTGACGCTGACACGCCTGCCGCGCTACTGGTTCGACAAGGATACGGGCGCAAGCGGCGAATGGTACTACTACGTCAAGGAAGTGGACGCAGAAGGCAACGAAGTTCATTCGGCTTCTGACCCGACGAACGGCGAACGGCCGGAAATCAACTTGAACGTCAAGACACTCACCGTCACCAACACCCTGACCGACATCAGCGCCCGCAAAGTCTGGACGTCGCTGGACAATCAGTTCACACTGAATCCCGCGAACCTCCCGGACATCACGCTGACGCTCAAGCAGACCACCGCGGAAGCGGCGGCGGATGGCGACAAGATCATCGCGAACGTTACCCTTGGCTGGGACGCGGAAGCGGGGAAGGTCGTCACGAAGAATCTGGATGGCTGGCAGTTTGGCGAAGTGGTTGAATACACCGCGCCGGAAGGCAGCAAGAACATCTGGTGGGGCTACAAGTGGTACAATCTCCCGGCGTATGACGCGGGTGGCAACATCTACCGCTACTATGTCGTCGAGAAGACCCCGGTGGGCAGCGGCTGGCAGCTGGTGACGGACGACCAAAACGCTACGAACACCCTGCCGATTCCCGCGAACAGCGAAAATCGCGTCTTCCAGATTACGAACACACCCATTACCTACACGCTGCCCGAGACGGGCGGCATCGGCACACTGCCGTACACGGCGGGCGGTCTGCTGCTGATGGCAGCGGCGGCATTGCTGCTGGGGCAGGAAATCAAACGCCGGAGGGAAGGCTGCTGAGCAGTCGGCAGCCCCCTTCCGGGGCAGCTCAATCCGTATACGCGGGCGAAAGCCCTTGTATAAACATGGGGAAAAAAACGACGGGAGGAGGAATGAAAAAAGCATAGCAGCTATACGTCAGGAGACCTCCCGACGTAGGCAACCCCGGTAATCCCCGAAAAACGTTTCCCAATGAATGAAAAACGACAACGAAAAGGAGAAAAACCATGAAAAAGTTTTGGGCAATTCTGCTGGCCATGATGCTCGTGCTGAGCATGGTCACTGTCGCGGGCGCAACGGAAGTGGAAAATCCGTCTACGGGCGCGGAAGGCGATACGCCGACTGCTACCGGCTTTACGATTCAGGTAAATCCGAAGGACGATGTCACACACGAATACGAAGTGTACCAGATTTTCACTGCTGATGTTGAGACAAATGCAGGTGAAAAAGTGCTGACGAGCGTCAAGTGGGGCACAAACGCCAAGAACGACACTGCTGCGGTCAGGACTGGTGATCCTGTGCCGGACGCTGTTCTGGAGGCTCTGAAAACTGTTTCGGGCACGAATCAGGAAAAGCTGGCTGAAATCACGAAGTATTGGTATGCTGACTCCACTCCGGTTGATAAGTTCTCTTCCACCAAAGCAGCCCCCGGCAAGAGCAAGAAACTGACCCCTGGCTATTACCTTGTGCGGGACAATCAGGCAAAGCTGGAAGGCAAGGACGGCGCTGCCACGCTGCTGATTGTAAAGGTGCTGGATCAGGACATCGTTGCGACTGCAAAGTCTGAAAAGCCCTCTGTGGACAAGCAGGTACAGGACGAAGTTGCTGATGCCGAAAAGAACGGCGGAGAAGTGAATCCGGAAGGCTGGGGCGAGAGTGCCGACCACGCGCTGTTTGAAAACTTCAATTTCCGTCTGGTCGCGACTATTCCGGTCAATGCGGATTATAATGACTATCCGACGTACAAGCTGGTCTTCAACGACACCATGTCCAAGGGCATTACCTTTGTTCAGATTGATTCTGTGAAGGTGAACGGCATCGCACTGAAAGCTACCGATTATGTTTGCACTGCAACGCCTGGTCAGAAGGGCGCAGGCAAGGTTGGTGAAAATCAGGATAAGCCGTCTTGGACGCTCACAATCGAAGACCTGAAGAAGGTGATGAGAGAAAACACCAGCATCCTTGTTACGGACAAGATTACGGTTGAGGTTGTTTACACGGCGTATCTGAACGAAGAAGCGCAGGTCTTCAACGCGAGCGCAACCAGCACGGACAACAAGAACAGCGTCGATTTGGAATACTCCAACAACCCCAATGCTAATGGCATGGGCAAGACGCCGGAAGACCATGTGTGGCTCTTCACCTATGTTGTGAACAACACGAAGTATGCGAACACGGCTGACGAAGGCAAAGAACTGGAAGGCGCTGGCTTCACGCTTTATGACCAAAATGATCGTGTTGTTCCGCTGTGGAAGGATGCCGCTGGCAATTACGTTGTCGCAGGCACCACGAAGCCGAATGATACCTATACGGATGTCGCAAACAATGAAATGATTACGGAAGCCAATGGTACGTTCAACATCATCGGTCTGGATCACGGCACGTACACGCTGAAGGAAACCACGGTTCCTGCTACCTATAATCCGCTGGATCCTGTCACCATCACGATTTCGGCAGACCACAAGGAAGCTGCTGGCGGTGCAAGTGCAGCTATGGAACTCACGGCGGCTTCTACGATGAACAACAAGCTCGTCAACAAGTCCGGTGCGACCCTGCCTGAGACCGGCGGCATCGGCACGACCATCTTCTACGTGCTGGGCGGTATGATGTTCGTGGGCGCGGCGCTCATCCTCATCGTTCGCCGCAAGGCCGAAGCGGACGAAATCTGATTTCTCTCCCGCAATTCGTTGAACATCCCCATGTTCTGATGAAACCCCTGCCGGGCGGTGCGCGCAATGCCGCCGCCCGGCATTCCCAAATGGGAAAATGAAGCATGTTTGCAGAAAGGAGGCGGCTCATGAAGCGCAATATGACAACCATTTTGCTGTTTGTGGTGCTGTTTGTGGGTCTGGCGCTCCTTCTGTACCCGTCCGTGTCGGATTTCTACAATTCCTTCCACCAGTCGCGTGCCGTAGCCACCTACAACACGGTGGTGGAGCAGGAGTCCAAGAAGGATTACGAGGCGGATTGGGCGGCGGCAAACGCTTATAACGAAAAACTCCGCGCACAGTCCACCGTTGATCGCTTGATCATGACCGACGAGGAGCGCGAAGAGTACGACGCGGTGATGAATGTCGGCGGTTCGGGCATCATCGGGGTGATTGAGATTCCGCAGATTGCCGTGACGCTGCCGCTGTATCACTCGACGAACGCCAACGTGCTTCAGGTCGCCGTCGGTCACATCGAGGGTACAAGCCTGCCGACCGGCGAACCGGGAACGCATTCCGCCTTCTCGGCGCATCGAGGGCTGCCCTCCGCCAAGCTCTTTACCAACCTTGACCAGCTCACCTACGGCGATACCTTCACCCTCCGCGTGCTGGACAAGGTGCTGACCTATGAAATCGACCAAATTCTCATTGTTGAGCCGCATGACGTCAGCGCACTGCAAATCTATGACGGCATGGATTTGTGCACGCTCGTCACCTGCACGCCCTACGGCATTAACTCGCACCGGCTGCTTGTCCGCGGACACCGGGTCGAAACGTCGCTTGCGCAGCTATCCGTGCGCATCTCCGCGGACGCACTCGTGATTGACCCCTACATCGTCGCGCCGATTGTCGCCGCGCCGATGCTGCTGATTCTCCTCATTCTCATGCTGGTAACGACCAGCCCGAAACACAAGAAGCGGAAAGGAGCTGAGCGGTCGTGATGAGCCGCAAACCCTCGCGCCTGCTGGCGCTTGTCCTGCTGACAGCATTGTGCTGCCTTATGCTTGCGCCCTGCGCGCTTGCCTTTGAACGGGTGGATTTGACGCACCCCTTGACGTTCGCCATTCAGGCGGATGACAACGAGGATGATGCGCACCTGCCTGGCGTGACCTTCCAGCTGTATCAGGTGGCGGACATGGACGCGGACGCTCGGTTCGCCCTGCGCAGCCCGTACAGCACCTTGAATATCGACATTAACGCGCTGAAGAACGCGGCGGACTGGGCAGCCGCGTCCGAAGCGATGAAAGCCCTCACCGCGTCCGAAACGCCTGATTTCACCGGCACGACGGACGAAAACGGCAGAGTAACATTTACGGGTCTGAACCCCGGTCTGTACCTTGTTTCCGGCACGCCGGTTATCATCGGCGGCTGGGCGTACAGTTTCCAGTCCTTCCTGACCTCTGTGCCGACGCGCAATGTGGACGACGAGTGGCAGTACGATGTCCTCTCCACCATCAAGCTGGAACGTTCACCCGCGCTGATTGACCTTGAGTGCGTCAAGGTGTGGGACGACGACAACCGCGGCACATATCGCCCTGTGCAGATTGAAATTCATCTGATGCAGGACGGTCAGCATATCGACACGGTGATTCTGAACAGCGAAAACAACTGGCATCATATCTTCAAGGATTTGCCGGCTGACCATGTGTACACCCTCAACGAGATTCTGGGGTCTGATGTGTACTATGAGCCGGAATATTCCATCGAAAACGGCGTGTATGTGATTACCAACCGCCGCACGGTCACGCCGACCCCGACCGCCCCGATTCCCGAAACGGGGCAACTGTGGTGGCCGGTGCCGATTCTGGCGGGTGCGGGCATGATTCTGTTCGTCATTGGCTGGATTCTGCACCGGAAATGGAGCCAAGAGCATGAAGAACCGTAAGGGCAATTTGCTGATGACGCTGGGGCTGGTGCTGATTTTGGCGGCACTGGCGCTGGTGGGCTACAACCAGTGGGATGCCAGCCGCGCGCAGCAGGAGTCGGATGATGCGCTGATGGCGCTGGAGCAGATTCGCATTCAGCGGCAGATGGAATCGCAGCAAACCGCTGCACCGCCCGTAATCACCGCGACGATGATGCCGACGGACGCACCCGCGACGGATGCGCCGATAACCGACGCGCCGACGGCGGATGCCACTGCAGTGGATACCCCGGCAGCATCCACGCCCTCCGTAACTGACGCACTGACGACCGGCATTCCGCGTGATGACGTAACCGCCACGAACACCCCTGTGACGGATGCGCCCGCAACGGCGAATCCTGCGACGAATCCGCCGAATCCGACAAACGCGCCGACGGCAGGGACTACAACGAATCCGCCGAAGCCGACGAGTGCGCCGACGGCAGGGACTGCGACGAATCCGCCGAATCCGACGAGCGCGCCAACGGCAGGGACTGCAACGAATTCGCCGAAACCGACGAGCGCGCCGACGGCAGGGACGGCGACGAATTCGCCGAAGCCGACGAGCGCGCCGACGGCGACGAATTCGCCGAAACCGACGAGCGCGCAGACGGCGGGGACTGCGACGAACCCGCCGAAGCCGACGAGCGCGCCAACGGCAGGGACTGCGACGAATCCGCCGAAGCCGACAAATACGCCGACGGCAGGGACTGCAACGAATCCACCGAAGCCGACGAGCACGCCGGATGCCGCGCAGACATCAAATCCGACGAGCACGCCGGAAATCACCGAAACGCCCATGCCGACGGAATCAACCGAACCGACCGAAACGCCTGAACCGACACCATCCCCCGAACCCACGTCGACACCCACGCCCGCGCCGACAGGCAAGCTCTACGAGCGCGTGCCGGGAATCGAAATGCCGGGCGAGAAGGTCAATGGGCATGAGTACATCGGCACGCTGTCCATCCCGTCGCTGGGGCTGAAAGTGCCGGTGCAGCGCAATTGGTCGTACGAGAACCTGAGCGTGTCGCCGTGCCGCTATTCCGGCAGTGCCTACGCGGACAACCTCGCTATTATTGCGCACACCTACCACTTTGGCAAGCTGAGCAGCTTGGCGCTGGAGGCAACCGTTACCTTCACGGACATGGAGAATAACGTTTTCCGCTACGTTGTGCGGGAGAAAAACACGATTTCCCCCAACGATGCGAACGAAATTGCCCATTCCGACTATGACCTGACGCTTGTGACCTGCACCCTCAGCGGTACAAAACGCGTGGCGGTGTACTGCGAGCGCGTGAAATAATCCAACAAAAGGACTGTCTGCAACGGGCAGCCCTTTTTTCGTGAAATCCATGCAACACGGCAGGAATTGACGGGGTGGAGCGCGAAATAAACAAGCACGGCGTTACTTTCGCCGCAGGAAAGGAAAGCAAACTTGAACTGGAAAATACACCTTTATCGTGCTATCCTCTGGCTGATTACGCTGTCCCTGCTGCTGATGATGTTCGGTTTCTCGGCACAGGAAGGCGTGCAGTCCGGCAGCATCAGCGGTAAAATTGCCCGCCCAATTACAGATTCTCTGGCGCAGCGGCAGGGACTGACGGGGCAGGCGTACTGGAAGCTGTATGCACAGGTGGATTTTGCCGTGCGGAAAACGGCGCATTTCTTGGAGTATACGCTCTTGGGAATGCTGCTGACGCTGCTGCTGGACAGCTACTGCGCCCGCTGGCACTGGCTGTCATGGGCGGGATGTACGCTCTATGCCGCGACGGACGAAATCCATCAGCTTTTCGTTGCCGGGCGTACGGGCAAGTGGCAGGATGTGCTGCTGGATTCATCGGGCGCGCTGGCGGGGCTGCTGCTGGCGATGTTCATGCTCTGGCTGATTCGGCGGCGCAGGGCGAAAAAGCAATCAACATAATAAATAGGAGGCAAATTATGCTGACAATCGAACAGCTTTACGACCTTAACCACACATTGGCGGCGGATTATCTGCGGCAGTTTACCTATCCGTGGGAGGCGCTTGCGGGCATCAAGGCGGAAATCCTGCGCATCGGCGCGGCGCTTGACCCGGCGGAATACACCGAAGTCAGCGAGCACGTCTGGGTGCACAAAACCGCGACGGTTGCGCCGACGGCGTATCTGGGTGCGCCCTGCATCATCGGCGCGCGGACGGAAGTGCGGCATTGCGCGTTCATCCGCGGCAGTGCGCTGGTAGGGGCAGACTGTGTGGTCGGCAACTCTGTGGAGCTGAAGAACGTGATTCTTTTCGACCGTGTACAGACGCCGCACTACAACTACGTCGGCGACAGCATTCTTGGCTATTGCAGCCACATGGGGGCGGGGTCGATTACCAGCAACGTGAAGAGCGACAAGACGCTGGTGACGGTTCGCGGCGCAGGCGAAAGCATGGCAACCGGCTTGAAGAAAATGGGCGCAATGCTTGGCGACTATGTGGAAGTCGGCTGCAACAGCGTGCTGAACCCCGGCACGGTTATCGGGCGGGAGAGCCAAATCTACCCGCTGAGCTGCGTGCGTGGTGAAGTGCCCGAAAGAAGCATCTGGAAAACTGGCGGCGTGGTGGTGAAGAAGCAATGATTCAGCCGATTGTGAGAGATGTGATGTTCCTGTCCTGCAAGAGTCAGATGGCGACGGCGGAGGATTTGCCCGTTGCGCGTGACCTCGCGGATACCCTGCGCGCCCATGCGCACGAGTGCGTCGGCATGGCGGCGAACATGATTGGCGTCCGCAAGCGCATCATTGCGGTGATGGCGGGGAAAACCGTGCTGGTGATGCTTAACCCGGTCATCACGGATCGCCAGATCCCCTTCGCAGCGCAGGAGGGGTGCTTGTCGCTGGACGGCGAGCGCCCGTGTTTGCGGTATCAGCAGATTTTGATGGAATATCAGGATGAGCAGCTGCAGCGGCATGTGCAGCAGTTCTCTGGTTTCACCGCGCAGGTGATTCAGCATGAGGTGGATCATTTGGAAGGCATCATTATTTGAGGTGAGGACATGACTATCACACAAACGCTCTGTCAGGAGTTCCAAACCGCCCCGTGGCAAATCGACGCCGTCATTCGCCTGCTTGACGAGGGCTGCACACTGCCGTTTATCGCGCGTTACCGCAAGGAACAGCACGGGTCGCTGGATGACCAGAAGCTGCGTGAAATCAGCGAAC
>OLSN01000516.1_pt1 | contig 41609 bp, 37 predicted proteins | sample 1672411 | NCBI WGS metagenome assembly OLSN01 (sample SAMEA3136683, study PRJEB25190) | human gut metagenome | biome: human gut; feature: human-associated habitat; material: faeces | place: Austria | collected 2013 | reverse complement strand
GAAGTTTATGCAGAAATAGGTAGTAGTTTTTGGACAAGAGCATATCAAGTTTGGAAACTATTATTTTTTTGAGACTAAATATTCTTATAATTTTATTAAATGTTATATAAGATTATTTTAAAATACAAAAATTATTTACTAATGGAGAAAAAAATGAAACAGAAAATAGGAAGAATAGTAAAAATTATTTGTTTTTGTCTAGTGGCAGTATTAATGGTAAATGCTTTAGAAGGATTATTTAAACCAAAGTGGTTAGAAAATCGTTGGGCATCATCAAAAACAAATAAGAGCTTTTATGAATTGGAAAAAAACAGTACAGAAGTTTTATTCTTTGGAGCAAGTGTTATTTCTGCAACAGCGGATCCATATCAGTTATATGAAGATTACGGTATTTCTTCATATAATTTAGGTGTTATGTCACAGCCGATGATAGGAACATTTTTTTGGTTCAAAGAGGCATTAGATACACAGGATATTAAATTAGCAGTTGTCGAAATTAAATCTGCCGGAAAATCATCTGAAAAGGCAGAGGAAAAAGCAAGAAAATCATATGATTATATGAGAATTGGAAAAAACAAACTTCAATATGCAATTGAATACAATAGTGTTCAAAGAGACGAAGATGAAGTAAAACCGGATTTATTTTCATATTTATTCCCATTATCTTTATATCATTCAAGATGGTCAGAATTAAATTATGATGATTACGATTTCTTCTTAGGAAATAATAAAAGTTATACTAGAGGTTTTTCAGTATTATCAACACAATTTAAGGATATGAATACTTATGTTGAAGAGGATGCACAAAAAGGCTTATACGATGGATTTGAAGTAGAGTCAGATAAAATTGAAAGTCCAAATGAAGTTAATGCTAAGTATGTGAGAAGAATAATTGAATTAGCAAAAGAAAGAAATGTTAAGTTATTATTCGTAAAGAGTCCTGACACAGGCTGGAAAGAAAAACAGCATAATTATATTCAAAAAATTGCGGATGAAAATGATATTCCGTTTATAGATATGAATCTTAAGAGCGTTAGAAAAGAACTTGATTTTAATTATAAAACAGATTTAGCTGATGCAATTCATTTAAATATAAAGGGAGCAAAAAAGACATCTGAATATCTAGGAAAATATTTAACTGAAAATTATGACCTTACTGATTACAGAGAAGGAAATAATAGCGTTAAGAAGAGTTTTGAAGATAATAAGAAATATTACGAAGCGTCTATAAATGAAGGTGAATTGAGTTTCCCAACAACTTTAGATGAATATTTAAAAGAAGTACAAGATAAGGGTAATGGAAATTACGAAGTTATTTTAGCAGCAGGTTCAAATGTTAATAATATTAAATTTACTGATGAACAGAAGAACACTCTTATAAATATGGGTGTTAGTAAAAAAATATTTGAAGATAGCGAATTTGGTACAAATATAGTAAGTGTTACAAATGATGGTAAGACATACAATGAAGTGGATAAGCAGAGTGAAGACAGTGCAGTAAGTGTTTCATTAGGTGGAACATTTAGTGATGGAACAGACTATCTTGTGAAAGCTGATGCAACAGGAAGCACACTAAAGTTAAATGACAATGAATGTACAAGTTTAACATCTTATGGTTTTAATATTATAGTATACGATAAGCAACTAAAAAGAGTTGTAAGCACAGTTTATTTGTATTCAAATAATGGTGAAACTACATTGAACAGAGGAGAGTAGCTAAAATGGGCTTTAATACACTATCTTTTATCCCATTTCTATTAATAGTAATTTTATTGTATTTTACAGTTTTTAGAAAATGTCAGTGGATATTTTTATTAATTGCAAGTATTGCATTTTATTTATTTGCAGGACCTAAATATATTGTTTTTATAATTATTTCGTCGTTAAGCACATATTTTTTCGCAAGAAAAATTCAGAAAATGCATGATGATGAGGATAAAATTATAAAGGAACGTGAATTTTCTTCAAAAGATGCAAAGAAGGCTTTTAAGAAAAGACGTACAAAGCAAAGAAGAAGAGTCCTTATAGTTGATTTTATTATTAATTTAGGATTATTATGTGTAATTAAATATACAGATTTTATTTTATCAGGAGTATCCGCAATTCTTTCAAAATTTGGAATGGATTGGAGTAAAGAGTTTAATTTCATACTTCCACTTGGAATATCTTTTTATACATTTATGCTCGTTGGATATATACTTGATGTTTATTGGAAGAGATATAGAGCAGAGACAAATTATTTTAAACTTGCTTTATTCTCAATGTATTTCCCTCATATTGTGCAGGGACCAATTGGAAGATATAACAGGTTAGCACCACAGTTTTTTGCAGATCATCCATTTGATTACGACAGAGTAACTAAAGGATTTCAGTTAATCTTATGGGGGTACTTTGAAAAAATGGTAATATCTGACAGAATACAGGCATTTACAAATGGAATATTAGCAAATTGGCAGCAGCTTACAGGTTTTCCACTTTTACTTGGAATATCATTATTCTCAATTCAGTTATATTTAGACTGGATGGGATGCATGGATATTGCCCATGGTGTTTCTGAAATATTTGGAATTAATCTTGATAGAAACTTCTGGCATCCGTTCTTCTCAAAGAACATGCCTGAGTTCTGGAGAAGATGGCATATTTCACTTGGTGCATGGTTCAAAGATTATTTATTGTATCAGGTTTCAATGTCAGGATTATGTAAGAAAATTAATAAATTCACAAGAAGAAAATGGGGAAATCAGGCTTCAAGAGCATTTTCAGCAGTTATACCGGCAGCAGTTGTGTGGATTGTTACAGGTGTTTGGCATGGTGCCGCAAGTTGCTTTGTGCTTTGGGGCGTATACCATGGAATTTTAATTATAGCAAGTTCGTTATTTGAAATTCCAATACAGAAACTGTGTAAATTCCTTCATATTAATACAGAATGCTTTAGTTTTAATTTATTTAGAATGATTAGAACATTTATGCTTTCGACAATAGGTAGAATTTTCTTTGCAGTTTCAGCAGGATTTACAACAATGATTGAATTTACAAAGAGAATGTTTGACTTTAGACAGTTTGGACTTCACACTCTTTGGGATGAAAGTTTATTCTCATACGGATTAGACAGACATGGATTTACATTAGCTATGCTTTTAGTTGTATTAGTATGGTGTGTAAGTATGTTACAGGAAAAATTCGATAAAGATAATAAGACAGTCAGAGATGTAATTGCAGAACAGAATATTGTTTTCAGATGGGTTTTATATTTAGGACTTATTGCAGGAATTCTTATTTTTGGAATGTATGGTTCAGGATATGATGCCGGCGCATTCTTCTATGGTAAATTCTAATCTGAAAATATAATGATGTCCGGAGTAAAGACGGTATGATAATTATTTTGTGTAAATACAGAATAATTTTAGTCTTATAACTACGGCATCTATAAATTTAGTAACATATGTTGAAGAGATAGTTTTAGGAGGATTTCATGAGTTACAATTCAATTTTGGAAGCGATAAAAACTAATTCAGAAATTAATCCCGACAAATTATGTGTGGGAGACAAAAAGAACAAGGCAACATACGGGCAGTTCTGGAAAATGATAAATAAGGGAGCTGCCTATTTGGAAAAGAATGGTGTAAAAAAAGGTGACGTTGTAGTTTTAAGAGGCGCACAAAAGGTTGAATATTTATTTTCAATATTTTCAATTCAGCTTCTTGGAGCGATTGCATGTCCATTAGAAAAAGCTGTAAAAGAGGACAGAATTCTTGAAATTATGAATTTTGTAGAAACAAAGTATTTTCTTGATAGTAAGAAATTAAAGGATACTTCTGCAGAATTCATTAGTTTAAAGGAAATGTTTAAAGAGGCAATGAATGATGAAACTGAATGTGATGTAAACAAGTATGAATTGCCTAAATCAGATGATTTATCAGAAATTTTGTTTACTACAGGTACTACAGGTAAGTCAAAAGGAATTAAGATAATCTGCAAAAACAATATAGCAATAGCACAGAATGTAAGTGAAGCTATAGGAATAACTTCAGATGATGTTGAAATGGTTACAGCACCGTTAAATCATTCTATGGGACTTAGAAGAACATATTCCGTTTTCTATAAAGGTGGAACAGTTATAATGACTGACGGAGTAAAATTTGTTGAGGATTTCTTCAAATTATTGGACTTATACCATGTAACAGGACTTACATTTGCTCCTGCAATCCTTGAACAGTTATTGAAATTTGCAAAGGATAGATTTGGAACATATAGCGAACAGATTCATTACATACAGTTAGGTTCAGCACCTTTATCTGAAAAAGCAAAAGAAACATTAAAGGTAATGTTCCCAAATACAAAATTATTTAATATTTATGGTGCAACAGAATCTGGTTGTACTGTTAGTCTTGAATTTAGCAAATATGGAGACAAAAAAGGAAGCATCGGAATTCCAAATGTAAATGCAAATATAATTTTTGTAGATGACAATAGAAATATAGTTAATGCATCAGCAGAAAATCCGGGAAATCTTGCATTTAAGGGGGCAATGAATATGCCTGGTTATTTAAAAGAACCTGAAATTACTAAAGAGGTTTTAGACGATGAAGGTACTTTATATACAAATGATTTAGGATATATGGGAGAAGATGGATTTGTATATTTACTTGGAAGAAAAGGCGATGTAATAAATATGGGTGGAATTAAGATTGCACCTTCAGAAATAGAGGAAGTTGTTGCACAGAACGAAATGATAAAAGAATGTGCATGTATTCCTATACCTGATGAAATTACAGGAGAAGCTCCCAAATTATTTATAGTTATAAATGAAGGATGCGAATATGATGAAAAAGCGTTACATAAATTTATGACTGATAAATTAGAAGCAATAAGAGTTCCAAAAGTTGTTCAGGTAATAGATGAACTCCCAAGAACTTTTAATGGAAAAGTAATTAAACGTAAATTAAAAGAAATGTAACTTAAAAAATAGAAAATCAGAGTGATTTTAAGAGTATTTTGAGATGAGGAATTAAAATGACAAAGACAAAACAGCGTATTTATTTATTAATAGGACCGTTATTGTTTGTTTTATGTTGTTTAGCAATACCGGAGAGTGCATTTCCGGCTTTAGCTGAAAGAGCAGCAATAGGAACGGTTGCATGGATGGCATTTTGGTGGGTAACAGCGCCTATCGATTATGCAGTAACAGCATTTTTACCAATAGCAATTAACGCTATTGTCACTATGTGCGATATGTCTGCAGTAATATCAAATTATGCATCTGAGACAATTTTATTATTACTTGGAGCATCAATATTGACTGTATCTTGGGAAGAAACAGGACTTGATAAAAGAATTGCAGCATCATTACTTGGATTAATTGGTGATAACTTAAGAATCCAGTTAATTTTCTGGTTTATGTTATCTACAGTATTATCAGCAATTTTACCAAATGCAGTAGTATGTGCAACAATTACACCTATTGCAGTTTCAATGTTAAAGTACATAGGTGAGGGTGATATTGAACATAGTAGAATTGGTTCAAAATTATTATTATACATAGCTTACGGTGCAGGACTTGGAGGATTGACATCACCACTTGGTGGCGCAATGAATCTTGTAACTGTTGATTATTTACAGCAGCTTACAGGAAAAGAATACATGTATATTTCATGGGTAATCCGTTTCTTACCAATTATGATTACATTACTTGTTATTAACATTGTTTTCATGATTAGGGATGTTAAAAAATCAGAAAGCCTTGGTGGATCAAAAGAATATTTTAGAAATGAATATAAAAAATTCCCACCAATGAGCATAGAAGAGAAGATTTCTCTTGGATTATTTGCAGTAGCAACAATACTTGCATTCACAAGACAGTTCTATCAGACATTATTACCAGGATTAAAACCGGCATATGTATTTATTATTTGTGCAATTTTATCATTCTTAATAACACGTTCTGATGGAGAAAGACTTATGCTCTGGAAATCAGTTCAGACAAAAATTATTTGGGAAATGATTTACATTTTTGCGGGCGGTCTTGCAGTAGGAACATTAATAAATGAATCAGGTGCAGCAGAAAGAATTGGTGAATTGGTTTCAGGAATGGGACTTACAGGTGGAGTTACAACAGTATTTGTAATTGTAACAGTAACTTTACTTATGTCTGATGTAACATCAAATACAGCAACTGCAGCAGTTGCAATACCTATAGTTATATCTATAATAAAGGGAATGAATTTAAATCCAATACCTTACGTTTACATTGCATCAGTAGGAGTAAATTTATCTTATATGTTACCAACATCAATCAGAGCAATACCTGTTGGATATGGTTTACAGCCAAAGTATATGCTTAAAGAAGGTTGGAAAATGACAGTAATCATTATAATATCAATGACAATAGTATGCTCATTATTGTTAAAATATTGGCCGGCATTTAGTACAACGTAAATAATTTTAGATTAACTTAAGGCGGAAATAAAATTAATGAAGTTTATATTTAATAATGTTTCCAATGACCAGTCGCCGACCGAATGTAGGGGCAATACATATTAGACGAGGAGCAGCAAAATGAAAACCAGATTTAGCAAATACAGTAAAATATTGTTCGGTGTAATTATGATGTTATTTTTTGTGGCAGTAAGCAATAATGTACACGCCGATGATGTTCAATTTACACAGAAAACATATAAAATATTATTTGTTGGGAATAGTCATACATATTACAATGATATGCCAAAAATGTTTAAAGGACTTGCTGATGCAGATAAAATAAACTGTGAAGTTACATCTATTACATCAGCAGGATATAAACTTAGCCAGTTTGCAGATAAGACTAACATATACGGAAGTCAGGTTTATCAGGCATTAACAAATAATACATGGGATTATGTAGTATTACAGGAAAACAGGGCAGTTTTAGTAGAAAAAGAAGAAGAGGCAGAAGCAGCAGTTAATACTCTATATACTTTAATACATAATGCCGGAGCAAAAATGGTTATATATGCAACACAGCCAAATAATATTGGAAGTACTTTTAAAGTTAATTCAATGTCATTATTTTTGAGCGACTTTCAGATTGAACAGATTTTAACAAGAAATAACTTTAAAATAGCTGATGAATATGATGGACTAGTTGCAGCATCAGGAACTAACTTTATGAGAGTAATGCAGGATTATCCTAAAATTACAATGTATAAAACAGATAACCTTCATCCATCAGTAACAGGAAGTTATTTGGCAGCATGTACTATTTACAATACGATATTTGACAGAAGTCCATATGGAAATAAATATTTGCCAAATAGTGAATATGATAAAGAGAATTTAATATCAAAAGTTTCAATGGAAAATGCCCTTATAATGCAGAAAATTGCAGACAGCAGATTGAAAGTAGACAGTTATTATACAACTGTAAGTAAGGGTCAAAATTCGAAATTGACAGCAACATTTACATCAACTCAGACTGACGAATCAGAGACTACTGAAGATACTACTAAAAAAACAGAAGATGTAACAAAAACTTCAGATGAAAAAGAGACAACAGTTACTGATAAGAAAGATACTACACCAACATATACAAATAAAATAATGTGGGATGCTGTTGATGCAAACAGTATTTCAATAAACAGAATAACAGGTGAATTTACAGCATTGAAAGCTGGAAAATATCAGGTTATGTCGACAACAGACAGTGGTTTAATATGCTATTCAACAATTGATGTAAAACAGCCATCAACAGCTTTTAATATTAATGAAACTAAGATTTTAAAAGTTGTAAAGGGATATGTAGGAAAATATACTACTACAATAGCACCTGATGATACAACAGATACAATTACATGGAAGAGTAATTATCCTGATATAGTTTCTGTTGATGCACAGGGAAATATACAGGCCAAAAAAGTAGGTATAGCAAAAATAACTGCTGTAACTACAAGCGGAATTAAGGCAGAACGTTATGTGCGTGTAAAGTTAAAAACACCAAGTAATGTTAAGTTAACAAAAAAGGTAAGAAAAGTTAAGAAAAAGAAAGTATATCGTGTAAATGTAAAATGGAGCAAAAATACAAGTGCCACTAAATATTATGTATTCCGAAAAATGGAAGGCAAAAAGGTATTTAAAAGAGTTGCAACAACTACTCAGGCAAAATACATAGATAATAATGTTAAGAAAAATAAAACTTATTCTTACAAAATACAGGCAATATATTCAAATAGCAAACTTAACAGTGATAAAACAGCAGAGTATAGCATAAAAGTTAAATAATAAAGTTTTAAGAATATTTGCAAATTATAAAAATTAATTATAAAGACCTCTAAAATAGGCAGAGTTTATACGAAAATCTGTTATTTTAGAGGTTTTTTTATGCTAAAAATTTAACATATATAAATTTAGAAATGTTTAATAAAAATAGTTTATTGGAAATTTTGTTGACAAATAAAAAACAGGTGACTATACTTTAAGCAGAAATTAAATAGAAATTCTTCGGGGCAGGGTGATATGCATAATGCATAAATTCCCAACCGACGGTAAGTGTACAGAGCGTAAAGATGCACGAGTCCGTGACCTGCGAAAGCAGCTGATTTGGTGAAAATCCAAAACCGACAGTATAGTCTGGATGGGAGAAGAATAGATGATGTAATTAATCTTTATCAGTAATAAATATTTAATCTGATTATAGATGATTTATCCGGTTAGATGTTTGTATGATTTACATAACAATTAATCAGATAAAGATAACTGATGATAATTTGCTAATAACCATACGCAGATAGGAATTAGCGATGAATAGATTAACTAACATTTTGTATTTGTGCGAAAGCCCCTTTGAATGAAAGGAGGCTTTTTTTTGAACCCAAAATACATGAAAAGAGCTATTGAATTAGCAAAAAAGGGTATAGGTTATACAAATCCAAATCCTATTGTAGGATGTGTTGTGGTTAAGAATGACGAAATTATTGCGGAGGGTTATCACGAAAAAATAGGTGGATTTCACGCAGAACGAAATGCACTTACAAATTGCAAAGAAGATACATTAGGAGCAGAACTTTATGTAACTCTTGAACCGTGTTGTCATTATGGAAAAACACCGCCATGTACGGAAATTATTATAGAAAAAAAAATAAAAAAAGTTTATGTGGGAAGCATGGATCCTAATAAGCTTGTAGCAGGGAAGGGCGTAAACATTTTAAAAGAACACGGAATTGAAGTTGAGTGTGGAATTTTAAAAGATGAATGTGACAAATTAAACGAAGTATTTTTTCACTATATTACAAACAAAACACCTTATGTTGTAATGAAATATGCTATGACGATGGATGGAAAAATCGCATGTGAAAATGGAGATTCAAAATGGGTTACAGGTAAAGACGCAAGAGAGGCAGTTCAAAAAATGAGAAAGCAGTATATGGGAATAATGGTTGGAATTAACACAGCCATAGAAGACAACCCGATGTTAAATTGCCGAATAGAGGAAAATGTCGACCCGATAAGAATAATATGCGATTCAAATTTAAGAATACCATTTGAAAGTAATATTGTTGATACAGCAAATAAAATAAAAACAATAGTTGTTTGCACAAATGAGGCTGATACAGATAAACAAAAATATTTAGAAGAACGTGGAGTTGAAGTTATAAGACAGAAAAGCAAAGGAAGAGTTAATTTATCAGGTCTTATGAAAACACTAGGCGAGAAAGGGATAGACAGTATATTGCTTGAAGGTGGCGGAACACTTAACGCACAGGCATTAAAAGAAAATATTGTAAATAAAATCTGTTGTTTTATAGCACCTAAAATTGTAGGTGGAGCTAATGCTAAATCACCAATTGAAGGAAAAGGTGTAGAAAAAATGATGGAAGCTTACAGCATAGAAAATATGAAAATTCAAAAATTAGAAAACGATATTATGTTAACCGGACATTTGAAAAGAGGTAGTCAATGTTTACAGGAATTATAGAGGAAACCGGTCAGATAGAATATGTTAACAGCAATAGTGAAAAATATCAGATTGGAATTAAATGTGAAAAGGTTTTAGAAAAAACAGTAGTTGGAGACAGCATAGCAGTCAACGGCATTTGCCTTACAGTCACAAAAATGTGGAAAAACGGATTTGAAGCAGATGTGATGTCAGAAACATTAAAAAGAACCGGTCTAAATGAATGCAAAAAAGGCACATACGTAAATCTTGAAAGAGCTATGGCAGCAGATGGACGATTTGGAGGACACATCGTTAGTGGTCATATAGATGGAACCGGGATGATAGGAAATATACGAGAAGATAAAAATGCAGTATGGTATGAAATTTTGGCAGATGATGAAATTATAAAATATGTGGTTGAAAAAGGATCAATATCAATTGATGGAATAAGTCTTACAGTCGCTTATGTTGATAAAAAAGGATTTAAAGTATCCACAATACCACACACAAGGGCAAGCACAAATCTAAAATACAAAAATGTTGGAGATACAGTAAATCTTGAGTGTGACATTATAGGAAAATATGTAGAAAAGCTATTGAATTTTTCTAATAAAAATGAGCAAAAAAAGTCAAAAATAACAGAAAGTTATTTGATAGAAAATGGATTTTAAGGAGAGAAAGACAAAATGAGCAAAACAATAGGAACAATAGAAGAAGCAATTAAGGACATAAAAGAAGGCAAAGTAATTTTAGTAATAGATGACCCGGATAGAGAAAATGAAGGTGATTTAGTTTGTGCAGCAGAATTTGCAACAACCGAAAACGTAAACTTTATGGCAAGTTATGCAAAGGGACTAATTTGCATGCCCATGGAAGAAGAACTGTGTGAAAAACTTGACTTGGAACAAATGGTAAAAGTTAATACTGATAACCATTGCACAGCGTTTACAGTTTCAATTGACCATGTATCAACTACAACAGGAATATCAGCAGTCGAAAGAGGAATTACTGCGAGAGCAATCATAGATGAAGATGCAAAGCCGGAAGATTTTAGAAGACCGGGTCATATGTTTCCACTTAAAGCAAAAAAAGCAGGAGTATTAGAAAGAACGGGTCATACAGAAGCTACAGTTGACATTGTAAAATTAGCAGGACTTAAACCTTGCGGACTATGTTGTGAAATAATGAGAGAAGATGGAACAATGATGAGAACCACAGAACTTCTTGAATTTGCACAGGAACATAATCTTACGGTAATTACAATTGATGATTTGGTTAAATACAGAATGGAAAGAGACAGTTCAGTAAAAAGAGAAGCAGTTGCAAAGATGCCAACGAAATATGGAAACTTTAATATCGTGGGTTATCAAAATAAAACAACAGGAGAACATCATGTTGCATTAACTATGGGAGATGTAGGAAATGGAGAGCCTGTTCTTTGCAGAGTACATTCGGAATGTCTTACAGGAGATGTATTTGGTTCTAAAAGATGCGATTGTGGACAACAGCTCGAGAAAGCGATGGAGATGGTTGCAAAAGAGGGAAGAGGAATAATACTTTACTTAAGACAGGAAGGAAGAGGAATAGGATTAATAAATAAACTTAAAGCATATGAGCTTCAGGAACAGGGATTAGATACAGTAGATGCAAATCTAAAACTAGGATTTCCGGCAGATATGAGAAGCTATGGAATGGGAGCACAGATTTTGGCAGACCTTGGAGCAAAAAAATTAAGAATTATGACAAATAATCCGGCAAAAATTACAGGCTTGTCAGGATATGGAATAGAAATAGTTGAAAGAGTTCCAATACAGATAGAAGCACAAAAATATGATGAATATTATTTGAGAACAAAGCAGTTAAGAATGGCACATATGACAACTTACTAAAATTTATCTGCTGTGAAAGTTCTTATATTTAACGAAGGAACGCTCGCGCTGCTTGCCACTCGTAGCGGTTCTAAAACTTCAGCACACAGCCTGACTTTGTAACTTTCAGTTTCAGTCAGGCTGTGCACCAAAGCTTTGAACCGACGGCGACAAATGCTCTTTCTTTTAAATACAAGAATTTTCACAGAATTAAAGAATTTTTAAGTGAACTAAATGATATTGTATGGAATAATTCGTACAATGCATTAAAATTATATATTTTTAAGGAGAGAAAAATGAGAACTTTAGAAGGAAAATTAGTAGCAGAAGGATTAAAAATTGGTATTGTAGCAGCAAGATTTAATGAGTTTATTGTAAATAAACTTGTAAGCGGTGCAGAAGATGCATGCGTGCGACATGGAGTTAATGATGACGATATTACATTAGCGTGGGTTCCGGGTGCATTTGAAATTCCTATAGTAGCAAAGAAAATGGCTCAGTCAGGAAAATATGATGCCATTTTATGCTTAGGAGCAGTAATTAAAGGCTCAACAGATCATTATGATTATGTATGCGCAGAGGTAAGCAAAGGAATTGCAATGGTAGGAATGGAAACAGGGGTGCCTACAATGTTTGGAGTGTTAACAACAGACAACATTGAACAGGCAATAGAAAGAGCAGGAACAAAAGCAGGAAATAAAGGATTTGATGTTGCATGCTCAGCAATTGAAATGGCAAATTTAAATCGTATGATGTAAGCAGTTTATATATATAAGTAGACTCGAAATGGGGAGTTTAGTGACTCTCCATTTCGAGTCTAATCATTAAAATTCATATTTTTCAACTCTTCTAATTGATTTTTTTTATGATAAATCACAGCAGTTACATAAACAATACAAGAATTTTTATTTATCCAATAGTATATAAGAAAATTATTAACAACAATTTTTCTAATACCCTCCGATTTCCAAGGCTCTTCATCAATCAGTTGATATCTTTCAGGAAATTCAGACAATGACATGATACTATTTTCCATTTTAGCCAAAAGATTGTTGGCAGCATCAGGAGCCAATAATTCTAAAGAAATATAATCAAATATTTCAAGTAAATGTTTCTGAGCCTGCGTTGTAATTTTTACTTCGTAAATGGTTGACAAGTCTAGCCTCTCTTTCTTAAATCTGCAAATACATCTTTTGCTGATTTTGAATCATCAGCTTTAGCCTGCATAAGACCGGTTTCCATGACAGAATTAAATTCTTTACTAGTCATAGAGTCTCTGGTTACAATTGAAGTTGGTACAGTAAGAGAAAAAGGTATACCATTATTTGCAATAACCTGCCTATATGTCATATCTATAAATACTGAAACAGGAATTCCTAATTTTTCAAGAATAGCCTCTGCGGATTCTTTAATATCCGGTTGGATTCTCGCTGTAACATTTGCTGTTTTTGTAGCCATATTAACACCACCTTTCAAAATAAATGTAACACTTTGTAAAGCAATAAGCAATACAAAATAAAAATATTTAATAAAATTAAATTATGTAATTATTATGGCGGGCTTGCGTAAAATATAATAATTCATTTAATAATAAAAGGAAAAATTAAGTGCTAAATTATATTTGGGCAGGGATGATTATATTGTCAGTGCTTTATGGAATGGCAACAGGCAGGATGGAACAGGTAGGAAATGGAGCAATAGAATCCACAAAAGAAGCAGTAAGTATGTGTATTACAATGCTTGGAATAATGAGCATGTGGATGGGATTTATGAACGTAGCTTCTAAAAGCGGAATAATAAAAAAATTAGAAAAATTACTTGAACCGATTATTATGTGGCTATTTCCGGGTTTACCTCATAACCATAATGCAAGAGAACCGATAGTAACTAATATAATTGCAAATATATTAGGCTTGGGATGGGCGGCAACACCGGCAGGACTAAAAGCAATGGAGGCATTGGCAGAAAATCCATTAGAACAGAGTGGATACGAATTAAGTGAAAATAAATCAGAGATAAAGAGGCACAGAAAAAGAAAGTGTACATTTCCGAAGCAGATTGCAACTGATGAAATGTGCACTTTTTTAGTATTAAATATTTCTTCACTTCAAATTATTCCCGTAAACATTATTGCTTATAGAAGCCAATATGGTGCAGTAAATCCATCAGCAGTTGTGTTTCCGGCAATTATTGCAACAAGTTTCAGCACCGGAGCAGGGATATTGTGGTGTAAAATAATGAGTAGAGAGTAATGTCAATCGTTTGACATAACTAATTGATTATTATAAAATTAGTTGATTAATTATACATGGAGGAAATGACAATGAGAAATACAGTAAAAAAAGCAATGGCAATAGCTATTGCAGTTGCAATTACAACAAGTATTGCAACAGTAGGCTATAACAAGATTCAGGCACAGGAAACAAATAAAACAGTAACTTTTTCAGTAGAAAAGTTTACAATTGGACAGGGTTACGTAGTTGAACCTGTAAGCGTTGAAGTTAGTGACGATATGACAATATCTGATGTATTTGAGAAAGTAATGAATGAAAAAGGAATTAAATATACAGGTTCAAAAGACTATGGATATTTATATTTGCAAAGCATAGAGAATGCTGATACAGGAATTATTGACATACCGGAAGAAATAGCAAAAATGCCTTCTTATGAAAGTTCATATGAGTATGAAGGAGAAACTTATACAACATCATATTCAGCTCCGTCAAATGAAAAAAATGATGGTAATACACAGCCAAACAAAGGTTTAGGAGAATATTCATATAATAGTATGGCTGGATGGATGATTTCTGTAAACGGAGATAATGATAATGGAAATCTTACACCGGCAGATATTGTAAAAGATGGTGATGTAATTAGATATCAGTTTTCAGTATATGGATGGGGAGCAGATGTTGGATTAAGCAATTATGCAGGAATGGAACCATTAAAGGTTGCTGATAAAACAACTCTGACAAAAGAATTAGCAAAAATTAATGAAAATAAAGCAGTATGGATGAATAATAAAAATGTTAAAACTGCGTATGAAAATGCAATTAAAGTTGCAACAAAATTGATGGCAACTCAGGATGAAGTTGATGAGGTGGTTGCAGAATTAAAGAAAGCTGAAAACGAAACAACTACAGGACAGGATGCGACAACAGTGCAACCTACAACAACAATTCAGCCTACAACAGCAGAAACAACAACAGTGCAGCCTACAACAACAGAAATACAGACATTAGGAAAAGCAACTGTAAACTCAGTAAAGAAAGTAAAAGCAGGAAAAGCAAAAATTTTAATTAAGAAAATTGAAGGTGCAGAAGGATATCAGTACAAATATTCTTCAACAAAGAATTTCAAAAAAGGAACAGTAATTGTAAAGACTACTAAAAAGAATGTTTTAATAACAAAGAAATTTAAGAAAAATCAGAAATGCTATGTTAAAGTAAGAGCTTACAAAACAGTAAATAAAGTAAGAGTTTATGGAAAATGGAGCAAAGTTAAATCAGTAAAAATTAAGTAATAAACATTTATATTAAATAAGAGGAAACACATGAAAAAATTATTAGCAACAATTGCAATATTCTTTATGTGTGTCTCAACTTCAGTTATGGGAAGTCAGACACCGTCAAAGGATGATATAGAAAACATAATAAATAAAATTTCGTATTATCAGATGAATACGGTAAAAAATCCGGCATATGGAAGCGTAGGCGGAGAATGGACGGTGTTTGGACTTGCCAGATGTGGAAATATTAATGATGAATATATAGAAAAATATGTAAGCAATGTATCAAAAACAGTTACAGATAACAAAGGAATTTTATCAACAAGAAAATATACCGAATATGCAAGAACAATTATTGCATTAACTGCAATTCAAAAAAATCCTCAGAATTTTTCGGGATACAATTTATTACAACCTATTGCAACATTTGAAAATATAATGATACAAGGTGTAAATGGAGCTGCTTACACACTTATGGCTTTTGATTGTGGCAATTATGAAATTCCGGATGCAACGACAGGAAAACAGACAACAAGAAATAAGTTAATTGATTTCTTAGTAAAACAACAATTGAACAATGGCGGATGGAATTATATGGGGACAGAAGCAGATGTTGACGTGACTGCCATGGTTATTCAGGCACTTGCTCCATACTATAATGAAAAACAAAATGTAAAAGAAAGCATTGATAAAGGACTTGCAATTCTTAGCACTTTACAGAAATCCGATGGTGCATATGGAAATACAAGTGACTCAAATTGTGAAAGTACAGCACAGGTTTTAACTGCATTATCTGAAATGAGAATAAAAATTGATGATAGCAGATTTGTGAAAAACGGTAAAACAGTATATGACGGTTTAATGACATTTTATAAAGATAATGGTGCTTTTTGTCATACGAAGGGAAAAGGCGCAAATCAAATGTCGACAGACCAGGGAATGTATGCAATAACAGCTTATTACAGAAGTATATCAGGAATGAACAGACTCTATGATATGAGTGATGGAATTGTAAAAATAGAAAATACAAAGGAAGAAACAACAAAGTCAGATAATAAAGAAGAAACAAAAAGTGGTGCGTCTGATAAAAATAAGAATGATGCAAATAACAACGATAAAAACAATTCCACAAGTAAAAACACGAAAAAAATTGCATCATCAAATTCAAAAAATAATAGTAAATCAAATGGAAATACGTTAAATAATAGTGATGATACCGACAATAAAGAAAATAATGAATCTAAGAATAGAAAAGATAATAATGTAGAAACGGAAGAAAATACTAATACTACAGATAGATTAGAAAATGCTACAGATGTTTTGGAAAATAATGATGAAGAAAATAAGATAGCTACAGACAATAATATAGAAGAAACAGAAAATAAAGAAAACAAAATTTCAGCTAATAATAAAGAAAATGTTACTAAAGAAACAAAACACAAAAATAGAAGACCTTATATTATACTTATTTTTGGAATATGTTGTGGTATAGCCGGAAAATTTGGATATGATATTTATAAATATAAGAAGAAAAGAGTGACAAATAAAGATGAACAAAACTAATTTGAAAAAATTAAGCATATGTATAATTGCAATGCTTATGACATTTTCGTTGTGGGGCTGTGGAAATAGTAAAAGTGTAAAATCTGAAAAGGCAACACAAAAATGTACTTTGTATGTGACTTGTATAAATGCAATAAATAGTGACAAATTACAGGATAATATACGAAAAGCACAACCCAAAGATGGCGTGATATATGAGACAAAGGAAGTTGAATTTACAGAAGGGGAATCCTGCTTTGATATTTTAGAGAGAGAATTAAAAAATGCAGGCATATTGATAGAAAGTAGCATAACGCCGGCAACAAAAAGTGTATATATAGAAGGAATTAATAATTTATACGAATTTGACTGTGGAAAACAGTCCGGTTGGATGTATACTGTAAATGGAGATGTACCAAATGTAAGTTGCAGTGAGTACAAGATTAAAGAAAATGATGAAATAAAATTTCAATATACATGTAATTTAGGAGAGGATATAGAAAAGAAATGAGAGAAGAATTCGGAAGATTTCACCCGGTAGTAAATATATTATTTTACGCATTTATATTGGGAATTACTATGTTTGTGAATCATCCGATTATGATATTCATTTCTTTTTTGTTTGCCACGGTTTATTTTATAATCGTATATAAAAACAAAAAAATAAAAAAGTTAACAGGGTTATTAGGTTTGTTTATTTTTGCAGGGCTGATAAACCCTCTTTTTTCTCATAGAGGAATGACAGTGTTATTCTTTTTACCAACAGGAAATGCAGTCACTTTGGAATCTATTATATATGGAATGTTTGCAGCAGGAATTTTAGTTACGGTAATGATTTGGCTTTTTACATTTCAAAAAATAGTAACGGAAGATAAAATTATGGCTGTATTTGGGAAGATAGTACCTACGCTCGCTTTAATTTTTTCAATGGTATTAAAATTTGTACCGGCATTTGTGGCTCACGCAAAAGAAACTTCGGATGTAAATAGAGTTATGGCAATTGCAAATGGAAGTGATATGAACAAAATGAATTTTATCCGAAAAGTAAAAATGCAGGTAAAAAATTTCTCTATTACAGCAACATGGGCATTGGAAAATTCAGTAGATACGGCTGATTCAATGGCATCAAGAGGTTATGGAGTAAAGAGAAGGACAAACTTTAATAATTATAAATTAACATTAAGGGACATAATCGCCCTGATATGGATTATTCTTTTGGGCGGAATTGTAGTTTTAGGGTGTATATTTGGATGCGTTAAAACATACTACTATCCGATGTTTTACATAGAAGAAAATAAGTATGCAATATTGGTTTACATAACATATTCAGCACTTTGCGCAACACCAATTTTAATAAATATTATGGAGGAGATAAGATGGCTCAGATTGAAATCAAAAATTTAACATTTAAATATGCTATGGCAGATTCTCCATGTTTAAAAAATGTTTCATTAAATATAGAAAAAGGTGATTTTGTTGTTATATGTGGAAAATCAGGCTGTGGAAAAACGACATTGCTCAGATGTTTAAAAAGTGTACTTACTCCAAATGGAGACAAAACTGGGGAAGTCTTATTTGAAAATAAAAAAATTGAAGAAGTTGATGAAAGAACTCAGGCAATGGAAATTGGATTTGTAATGCAGAATCCTCAACAGCAGATTGTAACGGATAAAGTATGGCATGAGCTTGCATTTGGTTTGGAAAACATAGGAATGGCAAGAGAAGAAATAGGGGCAAGAATTGGCGAGACAGCAGAATACTTTGGAATAGCAAAATTATATGAAAGGACGACAAACAGTCTTTCAGGTGGACAAAAACAGTTGCTTAATCTGGCGGCAGTTATGACAATGCAGCCTAAGGTAATAATTTTAGACGAACCTACGGCTCAGTTAGACCCTATAGCGGCAGAAAAATTTATTCAGATGTTACATAAAATAAATGATGAACTTGGAACTACGGTTATTATTTCTGAACATAGGTTAGACCAGTTGTTACCTGTTTGCAGTAAAGCCGTAGTTATGAAAAATGGAGAAATTTTAGCTGATGACAATAATTATAAAGTCGCAGATAAACTTTATAATACAGAAGAATTTCAATTTATGCCTATACCGGCTCAAATTTATAAAGAGAGTGGAGAATTATCTGAAAATATTCCACTTACAGTGGGGCAGGGAAGAAAATGGATTGAGAATTATGTAAACCAAAATCAGATAATAAAAGAAAATATAGCAAAACAAAATAGATTAATCAACTTAGAGTATGAGAATAAAGATAAAAATAAATCTGCGAAAGATATTGCAATCAGCGGAAAAAATATATGGTTTAGATATGAACGTGATGGAGCAGATATAATTAAGGGAATTAGTGTTAATATAGAAAATGAGCAGATTTACTGCATATTAGGAGGAAACGGTGCAGGAAAATCAACATTAATCAAAATATTGTGCGGAATATTGAAGCAATATAGAGGAAAAGTAAAAACAAATGGCAAAATTGTGTACATGCCGCAGAATGTCCAGACAATGTTCCTCCATGACACGGTTATAGATGAGGTTGATGGAAATAAAGATATTTTAATAAAGTTAAATCTTGATAAATATGAAAAAACACATCCATATGATTTGAGTGGAGGCGAGCAGCAAAAGCTGGCAATGGCAAAGGTGTTGTTGTGTAATCCTGATATTTTACTTTTAGATGAACCGACAAAAGGAATTGATGTAATTTACAAAAAAGAAATAGGAAAAACAATTCTTGATTTAAAAAAACAGGGAAAGACGATTGTAATAGTAAGTCATGACGTGGAATTTTGTGCAGAATATGGTGACAGGTGTGCTATGTTTTTCCAAGGAAAAATTATTTCAGAAAGCAGCATAAGAGAAATGATTTGCACAAACAGATTTTACACAACAGTTTCTCATAAAATGGCAGGAGAATTAATGGAAAAAGCAATTACAAAGGAGGAAGTAGTATGGTCAATGACAGCCGGTTCTACTACGGAGTAGGTTTATTAATTATACTTATTTCATTTGCTGTATTTGCGTTAGGATTTGAAAAAAGAAAACCGAGGGCAAGAGAAATAGTAATGCTTGTGTGCATGATTAGTTTTGCGGTTATCGGGAGAGTTATTTTTTACATGACTCCACAGGTAAAACCTTGCGCTGCAATTATAATTATTACGGGAATTGCATTAGGTAAGAATGCAGGGTTTTTAACAGGAGCCATGACGGCATTTGTGTCAAATTTTTTTATGGGCCAGGGACCATGGACACCATGGCAAATGTTAGCCTTCGGACTTTTAGGGTATATTTTTGGAATTGCATATGGAAAAAGGAGCGTGGGAAGTTATATCCCTAATAAACAAAAAGCATTTATTTGCCTTATGGGGATGCTTGCAACAATAGTTGTTTATGGTGTTATTATGGATACGGCAACAGTTCTTATGTCTACAGACAGCCCAAGTGTTCAGGCTTTTATAACAGCTTATACTGCAGGAGTTATTATGAATGTAATACATAGCATATCAACTTTTATATTCCTTTGGTTTATGTTAATTCCGATGTTAAAAAAGATTGATAGAGTTAACATTAAATACGGAATGTATGTAAAATAAGTAGCAAAAAAATATCTACAAAAAACAAGTAAAAATAACACAAAAACAAGTAAAATAAATATGATTGACATTTGTAAACAAAGTGTTAAAATAAACGTGGTGCGAAGATGTACATAGTGATACTTCGCACTATATTTTTGTTTCGTATATAAGAAACTAATGAGAAAAGAGGTAGGGAAAATGGATTACAAATTTCTTTTAGACATAGCTATTATTTTAGCTAGTACAAAGATTCTTGGTCTCTTCACAAAGAAAGTTAATATGCCACAGGTTGTTGGTGCTCTTTTGGCGGGTGTTATTTTAGGACCTGCATGTGTAGGAGTGTTAACAGAAACAGACATGATACAGAATATGGCAGAGTTAGGTGTAATTGTTCTTATGTTCTGTGCAGGTATGGAAACTGACATTGAAGAACTTAAAAGAAGTGGAAAAGCTTCATTTGTAATAGCGCTTTTAGGTGTTATAGTTCCTTTAGTTGTTGGTGGTGGAGTTGCATATTTATTCATTAATAATAGATATATTGACACATCAGATGTTACAAGTTCAGTATTTTTACAGTCAGTATTTATTGGTGTAATTTTAACAGCAACATCTGTAAGTATTACAGTTGAAACTTTAAAAGAATTAGGTAAATTAAAAACTAAATCAGGAAATGCAATTCTTGGAGCTGCTATTATCGATGATATTTTAGGTATCATAGCTCTTACAATTGTAACAAGCTTAGCTGACACATCAGTAAATATTGCAGTTGTTTTATTTAAGATAGTATTATTCTTCGTATTTTGCGGAGTTGTCGGAGTTATTGTTTACTACGCATTTAAGAAATGGTGTGAAATTAGTGGTAAAGGAATGCACAGACATGCAATTATCGCATTCGTTATCTGCCTTGTAATGGCATTTTGTGCAGAACATTTCTTTGGAGTTGCAGATATTACAGGTGCGTTCTTCGCAGGTTTAATTATATCAATGACTCAGAAAGACCAGTTCATCGCATCAAAATTTGATGTATTATCATATTTGCTTTTAAGTCCAATTTTCTTTGCAAGTATCGGTCTTAAGGTTGAACTTCCAAAGATGGGACCTGCAATCATTGCATTTGCAGCAGTAATTACAATAGTTGCATTGTTAACAAAGATTATCGGTTGTGGACTCGGTGCAAAACTTTGTGGATACAAGAATTATCAGGCACTTAGAATTGGTGTCGGTATGATTTCAAGAGGCGAAGTTGCCTTAATCGTAGCCAGCAAAGGTGCAGCAGTAGGTCTTATGAGTAACAATATTATGGGACCAATTATTATAGTCGTTGTTATTACAACAATCATTACACCTATTTTATTAAAACCTGTATTTAATAAGGAAATTGTTCCTATTGAAGGAGAAGCATCACTTGCAGATAACTATAAGAAGATTGATGAATACAGAACAGGTGAAAAACAGGATAATTAAAATCGACATAATGGCTTTTAATACATAAAATGTCATAGCTTAATCAAATGGTTAGGCTATGGCATTTTTTTAATGTAAAACTCATATTATTTATAAAAATAAAATGTCAGGTGCTAAGTGAATATTGCAAAATTGTCTAACTACATAATTCCCATTTTAATATTAATAATAGTTTTATATGGATTAAAGAAAAAAGCTAAAGTATACGATGATTTTGTTGATGGGGCGAAAGATGGATTTGCGACGGTAATAAAAGTTATGCCGACTTTAATAGGTTTAATGGTGGCGGTAGGAATGCTTAGGGAGTCAGGAGCAATGGACTTTTGTGGTGGACAGATTGGGAAAGTAACAAAATATATTGGATTTCCGGGAGAGTTAGTGCCGTTAAATATAGTAAAAATATTTTCGTCTTCGGCAGCAACAGGAATGCTTCTTGATGTTTATAAAAAATATGGAGTAGATTCATATATTGCAAATGTAGCGTCTATAATATTGAGTAGTACAGAAACGGTTTTTTATACGATGTCGGTTTATTTTATGACCGCTAAGGTAACAAAGACAAGATGGACGCTTCCGGGAGCATTATTTGCCACTCTTGCCGGAACAATTGCAAGTGTAATGGTAGCTAAATTAATGTAGCTGATAAATAATTTAACTAAACTTAGTGCAAAAATAATATTAGAGATAAGTTGAAATGAAAAAAATATAAAATTATAATGAAATAAATAGTGTTAGGACGAACAGTCTGTGTATATGAAATATAGTAATAAATTCGGAGGTGCATCTATGATTTATACGGTTACATTTAATCCTTCTATTGATTACATAGTAACAGTAGAAGATTTCAAAGAGGGATTTGTAAACAGAACATCTGAGGAGTTAATGTTTCCTGGTGGAAAAGGAATTAATGTTTCAATGGTACTTAGTAATCTTGGATTTGAAAATACAGCTTTAGGATTTTTGGCAGGATTTATAGGCGACAGTGTTCAGGGAATGCTTACAGCAAATGGTGTAAATGCTGACTTCATAAAAGTTAATGAAGGTATAACAAGAATAAATGTTAAAATCAGAGCTCAGAAAGAAAGTGAAATAAATGGTATGGGTCCTGAAATAAAGCAGGACGATATAGATGCATTATATGAGAAATTAGACAAGATTCAGGATGGAGATATTTTAGTATTAGCAGGAAGTATACCATCAGTAATGCCTGAAACAATGTATAGTGATATTATGGAACACTTACAGGGAAAAGATATTAAGATAGTTGTTGATGCAACAAAAGATTTACTTGTTAATGTTTTAAAATACAAGCCATTCCTTATTAAGCCAAACAATCATGAATTAGGTGAAATATATGGAGTGACATTAAATACAAGAGATGAAGTTGTACCTTATGCAAAGAAAATGCAGGAAGCCGGAGCAAGAAATGTTTTAATTTCAATGGCAGGCGAAGGTGCAGTATTAGTTGCAGAAGATGGACAGGTTTACAAGAGTGAATGTCCAAAGGGAAAAGTTAAGAATTCTGTAGGAGCCGGTGATTCAATGGTAGCGGGATTTATCGCAGGCTATTTGGAAAGTGGCGAATATAAAGAGGCTCTTAGAAAGGGATTGTTAACAGGAAGCGCAAGTGCATTTTCTGACAATCTTGCAACAAAAGAAGAAGTAGAAGAATTAGGAAAGACATTCCAACTTTAAACTAAAATTACAAATATCCCGGAGAATTTTATGTAGCAAACACGTTGATTTTATCATTTTGCTGCGCCGCCTATTGCAAAGAAAAAAGTTAAACTCGCCTGACGGCTCAGACATAACTTTTTCCTTTGCGCTATGCTCGCAAAATTTCAAAAATCTGCCTATCGTTTGCCCACATAAAATTCTCCGGGATATTCTATTTCATCCATTTTTGGATTACATCAAATGGTGCAGGACCGAATTTCAGAATAAAGCTATGGAAGTCACGCAAAGCATTTTTCTGGGAATGGTTTTGCAGGTACAAATTTTTAAGTTCTGTTATTTCCAAATAACCAACATAATATTGCAAATAATTTGCCGGGGATTCAGTAACGGAATTATATATTTCAGTTTGTATATCAGGCTGGGAAAATCCATAATGTTTTAAAAATGCTCTGGTGTCTTCAGGTGTCCAACCTTCATAGTTAACCCCAATATCTACAAGAGAATAAAGCCCAAGAGAAAATGAGGCACTACAACTTAATGCTTTTGCAAGAGATGGATCAGCTACTTCATAACTGTAAGACAAAAATTCGGCATAAGTTGCCCAGCCTTCGGTATATCCACCAAAACTTAAAAGATAGCGAATGGCAGAAGGATTAGTAGTGGAGAAAACATGGTTTTGGTACAAATGTCCGGGAAATCCTTCATGGGCTAAAGTTGTATATAAATCCTGATTTTTAAATTTGTCACTTTTGTTGACATAAATAGTATTTTTCTCAGGCATATCAATCGGTGGAGAAAGATAAAATGCCGGACTTAAATAGTCCTGAAGAGAAGGCTCAACATATTTCAAATCATATTTAATGGAATCTAATTTGCAAATTTCATAAAATGAACTGTCAGGATTATTTATTTTATTTTTTAAATCCTTAAGTATATCCGTAGGTTCTGTAATTGTAGTTGAAGTTGAATTATAAAATTGTGATTCAAGTTCAGGATTAGAAGTAAATAAAGAAGAAACCTGAGTCATATCGGCGGCAATCTGACTTTGAATACGAGTTTTTAATTCAGAAACCGTTTTGGTACTTCCGGTTTTAGAGGAAACAAGATATTCATAATAAGCTTTGCCTTGTTTAGAATTTGCAAGGGTATAATTTTCTAATTCTTTGTCTGTATAATAGGAAGAATTAAAATCGGATAATTTGTCAGCAAGTTTTTTATAAGACGATAAAACAAAAGTATTTACATAATCTTTGTTTAAATTTAAGTAATCAGCAGTTGTTTTGTCTGACAAGAATTTACATTTTTTTAATCTGGAATTAAATGTTTCTATTAATAAATTATTTTTTTGGGAACTGTCGTTAATTAAGGAAAGACATTGAGCAATAATTGACTCACAATTTGATTTAGACATAAATGTTTTATTATCAATTTTTTCAGACTCAAAATTTATAATGCTATCAAAAAAATCGGGAACACTTTTTAATAGCAAAAGATAGTTTTTTATGTCTTTTTCGGAATAAAATTCGTATTCAGATAATAAAATAGGAAGTTGTGCCTGGATTCCCGTTGTAGGACTAAGGCAATCATAATATTCGCATAAATCTCCAAAATCTAATTCAGTACGAAAGTGAGAAAGTAAAATGTCATATGTAATCTGTTGTGATTTAGAAAGTGATTTATAGTCAAATTTTTTTAACGTATTAATCTGCTTAATATAATCAGATTGACTGTTTTTCATATCTTTTAAAGAAAAAGTTCCCAATGACTGAGGAAAATCTGTTTGAAAAAATTCATTTGTGTTGGCAATATAAAAGTGCATACTTAGAGTGTCGGAAGATAGGGAAGATGTAACAAGAGAGGCTGTATAATTGTCAAATTCTGATTGAACAGACATATTATCAGGAGTATGCGGGAAAGTAAAAAATCTAAATTTTACAAATAGAGCAAAAAATAAAATTATTGGTAAAGCAATTATAAAAAGCCATTTTTTACATGAAAAATTTTTTAAAAACATAAAAAATCCTTATGTTGTTATTATTATAGAATATATTTTTTATTTTATAGGTATGATTAAAAAAACAAATATGATAAAATAGTTCAATAGTGGGACAATTTTTTTTAATAAATTTAGTTAAAATTATATGTCTTGCTTAATAAAATAAACACTTAATTAGTGTATATATACAAAAATAGGAAAGTTGAAAGGAACATAATATGGAAATATTATTTTTAAATCCGGTATTCAAAGAAGCTATATGGGGTGGCAAATTATTAAAAGAATTTGGTTACGAACAGGCGACAGATAAGACAGGTGAGTGTTGGGGAATTAGCGCACACAAGTCAGGTGATTGTACTATTTCAAATGGTGAGTTTGAAGGAAAAACTTTATCATGGGTTTATGAAAATCACAGAGAATTATTTGGAAACATTCAGGATAACATATTTCCATTATTAGTAAAGATAATAGGTGCCGAAGACGATTTAAGCATTCAGGTTCATCCAAATGATGAATATGCAGCGGTTCATGAAAATGGCTCACTTGGAAAAACAGAGTGCTGGTATATTTTAGACTGTAAAGAAGATGCAAATATCGTTATCGGACATCATGCAAAAGACAAAAAAGAACTTGCAGACATGATTCACGAGGGCAGATGGAATGAATTAATTAGAACAATACCTATTAAGAAAGGGGATTTTTTCCAGATAAATCCGGGATGTCTTCATGCTATTAAAGGTGGAACACTTTTAATTGAAACACAGCAAAGCAGTGATATTACTTACAGAGTTTACGATTATGACAGATTAAGTAATGGAAAGCCTAGAGAATTACACGTACAGCAGAGTATTGACTGTATTGAGGCACCACATCATGATTATGATGGGAAGATTATAGTTGAAAATGAAGGAGATTTGACAAAGACAACTCTTGTTAAATGTGATTTTTATACTCTTGAAAAGTGGGATGTTGCAGGTAAATATAAATTTACGATGGACAAACCGTTTATGAATGTCAGCGTTATTAACGGTGAAGGTGAAATAAACGGAAGCAAAATTACAAAAGGTGACCATTTTATTATTCCTTCAGGAATAGGCGAATGCAAAATATCAGGAGACTTAACAGTAATGGCTTCATATTTGTAATGTTGCCATGTAGGAGAGGGTAATTATGTTATCAGAAAGAGGAATGCAAATAGTTGAAAAACTAGTTGAAAACAATGCAAAGCCGGTAACATCAAAAGTTTTAGCGTTAGGCTTAGGTGTATCTGAGAGAAGTGTAAAAACTTATATAAAAGAAGTTTCAGATTTTTGTGATGAAAATGGAATGAAACTTGAACGAAAACCGGGAATAGGATTTGTTGCAAACTTCACAGATGAACAGATAGCTCAGATTGAAGATATGAAAAAGGACAAGAGAACAGTCTTGTCGAAGAATCAGAGAATGAGCTATATAATGTTTATTCTTTTAAGCGGATGGGATACTTATACATTAGCACTTTTTTCAGATGAGCTAAACGTAAGCAAAAAAGTTATAAGTGATGATATTGACTGTGTTGCGGAACGTTTACAGAAACATAACATAACTGTAAACAGAGTAGCAGGGCATGGTGTATTTGTTACGGGAGATGAATTTTCAATAAGAAAAGCATTAAAAAAATATTGCGTATTTCCTATTGGAAATCATAAAATTACAAAACCAATTGATTACAGGTTGTCAGTACTTGATGAAAGTATTTGTGTAAATAATTTTGGACGAGACAATTTTGAAAGAGCGATACAAACTGTAGAGACAATAGAAAAAGAATATAATATTGTTTATACGGATTACTCATTTAAAGCGTGTGTGAAATATTTGTGCATTCAGCTTTTAAGAGTAAGAATGGGACATCTGCTAAAGGAAAATATAGCTGAATATGAAGAATATATTAATGAAGAAATCACAAATAAAGCTGTTGAAGAATTAGAGAAAATAGGCAAAATCGAATTAAATGATGTTGAAAAGCATTATGTGGATATTATATTTGCTTCTGCAGCAATGCAAAGAGCAGAAGTAGAATTTGAGCAGTTTCATGATGAAGGTTTTTATGATTTAAGAGATAAAGTATGCGATGAAATGCTTGAATATATGTCTGAAATTTTAAATATTAATTTTGTGGAAAATGATTTGCTTGTTAATAGCCTGAAGGCATTTCTTCCAGCTTCATTCATTAGAACAAAATATGGAATAGAGATAGCAAATCCATTTTTATATGATGTAAAAGAAATGTATTCAGGAATATTTGCAACAACATTTACATTATATAAATTTTATGAAAAATATTGTCACGCATCACCAACGGAGCATGAAATGTCATTCTTAGCTTTGTATTTTGGTGGAGCAATGCATAGAAATCAAAAAAATGTAAAGGCTATCTTAATAGGAACAAGTGGCGTGGCAGCTGCAAGCATTGTTGCCGGTAAAATAGAAGATAAAATAGAAGAAGTAAAGATTGTTTCGATTTTATCATCAGAAAAGATAGCAGAAATTGATGAATTTGAATTTGACATTGTTTTGTCAATGCTTCCGGGATTTGAATATGAAGATAAGGTTGTAAATATATCACCTCTTGTAAGTAATAATGACATAAAGAAAATCAAGGATGCCTGCTTTGAATATATGACAAATTCAATTGCAGACAATTATGAATTATATTCAGTAATAGATAGAAAATATATAAGTGTTGTAAGTAAAAAAATGACAAAGGCAGAAATTTTGAAAGCTGCAAGCGACAAGTTGGTAGAAGATGGATATGTTACTGAGGACTTTTATTCAGATGTAATGCAGAGAGAAGAAATCAGTTCTACTGCCATTGGAAACAAAACAGCAATACCACATGGAAAATCTAAAAATGTATTAAAACCAATAGTATATATTATTAAGGTTAATTACGAGATTGACTGGGGAGATGATAATGTAGATATTATTTTCCTTTTGGCACTTAATTTCGATAATATTAATACAACAAAAATGTTCTTTGCAGATTTGTCAAGATTTTTGAACTCTGAAAGTAAAATTCAGAGAATCAGAAAAAGCAATAATGAAATGGAAATTGAGAAGAACATTATGTCAGATTTGCACTGGAGTTAGGGCAAAAAATGACTAGAGAATCACAAAAAGTAAAATTGCTGTAATGCCCATAAATAAAGGGCTACAAGAAAAACGTTTCACATAAGAGATACAGAAAAATTGCACTAGGAATAGTGCAATTTTCTGTTTTGTGGGGCGTTGAAAACAAGAAACGAAATTAGTAGAATTAATGTTGTAAGAAAGGTAATAATTTTATTTAAGGAGGTACAAGAAGTTGGCTAAAGACTTAATGAGCAAAGAGATTGTAATGTTCGATGTAGACGCGAAAGACAGAGACGAAGTAATTAATTTAATCGCTGATGCAATGGACAAGGATGGAAGACTTATTGACAAGGAAGGATACATTGCAGACGTAATGAAGAGAGAAGCAGGTTCAAGTACAGCAGTTGGATTTTCTGTTGCAACACCTCATTCTAAATCAGTACATGTAAAAGAACCTTCATTGGCATTTGTAAGACTTAGTCATCCAATGAAATGGGACGACTCAGAAGAAGTTGAGTTAGTTTTCCAGATTGGTGTTCCTTCTCCGGGACAGGGAGACAGACACCTTGAAATTCTTGCAGGATTATTTAGAAAAGTAATGCATGATGATTTCAGAGAAAAATTATTTAATGCAAAAACTGCAGACGAAGTAATTGAATTAATCGGTGCAGTTTAAGAGAAAACATAATAAGAAAGGACAATATTATGAAAGATTTAGTTAATATTTTGAAAAATACGAGACAGCACCTCATGAGTGGTGTTTCTTACATGATTCCAGTTGTAGTTTCTGGTGGTGTACTTTTTGCTATCGCAGCAATGTTATCAATTAACACATTACAGGGTAGTGGCGCAGCAGTTACAAGTGAAGGTGTTGCAGGTTTCTTAAGCACAGTTGGTGGTGCAGGTTTAGGACTTATGGTTCCTGTACTTTCAGCATTTATTGCTTTTTCAATAGCAGATAGACCTGGTATAGCTCCTGGTCTTATCGGTGGACAGTTAGCAGTAACAGTTAAAGCCGGATTTATCGGTGGTATCGTTACAGGTTTAGTTGCAGGTATTGTAGCATACTACTTAAAGAAGATTCCTCTTCCAAAAGCAATTCAGTCATTAAAGTCAATCTTTATTGTTCCATTGCTTGGTACACTTATTACAGGTTTCGTTATTGTAGTAGTAGTAGGAAATCCATGTGCATGGTTACTTACAAGCCTTGAAACATGGCTTACAGGAATGTCAGGTAGTGGCGCAGCAATCGTTGGTGCTATTACAGGCGCAATGATCGCATTTGACCTTGGTGGTCCTCTTAACAAAGTTGCATACTCAACAGGTGTAGCTTTAGTAGGAACAACAGTAGCAGCTGGTGAAAATTGTACATTCATGGGACCTATCGGTCTTGCAATTTGTATTCCTCCAATCGGTGCAGGTATTGCTTCATTAGTATTAAAGAAGAAATTCTCACCAGATGAACAGGATGCAGGTATTGGTGCTATCGCAATGGGATGTTGTGGTATCACAGAAGGTGCTATTTCTTACACAACAGCTGACCCTGTTAGAATGATTCCTATTAACATGGTTTCATGTGCAATTGCAGGTGCTATCGCAGGAGCAATGGGAGTATATGATAACGCAGCTTGGGGTGGACTTGTAGTTCTTCCGGTTGCATCAGTTGGATCATACTTATTATGTACAGCAATTGGTGTAGCAATTTATGTAGCACTTTGTGCAATATTCAAGAAAGATTATGTAGAAAAAGAAGAAGTTATCGAAGATATCGATATTTCATTCGAATAATACAATAATTAATGAATGATAAGAAGCCACAAAGGTAAGTGGTTGTGGCTTCTATAAAAATATAAGAAAGTGAGTGAGTGATATGAAATTTTTAGCAGTTACAGCATGCCCTTCAGGGGTTGCACATACTTATATGGCAGCAGAAGCTATTCAGCAGGCTTGTGAAAAAGCAGGTGTTGAATGTAAAGTTGAAACACAGGGTTCAATTGGTGTTGAAAATGAAATAACAGCAGCTGATATCGCAACAGCAGACGCAGTTATTCTTACAACAGATATGCCAATTAAGAATGTAGAACGTTTCGACAATCTTAAAAAAGTTAAAATCGGTGTTGGTCCGGCTATTAAGCAGGCAGACGCAATTGTAGAAAAAATGATATCAATGCTTAAATAAATTCCCGAAAAAGAACGGATTATTTAGCCAAAATAAAACCTTATAAAATATTACCATAGGGGATTGAAGATTTGAAGGTTACACAATAAGTGTAAAAGCAAGATGGGCAGACATGCAAAATGCCTGCCCATTTTAAACTAAAGAAGAAGTAGTATTAGTATTTGTGAAAGAAAAATATAAAATTTAAATAGAACAATGTGGATTTGGAAATAATACAAAAAATTGTATTGATGTATATATTAAAATTTATTTACGTATGTAAGGAGGACAAAAAGATGTTAAGTAGAACAGTTAAAATTGAAAACGCAGAAGGATTACACATGAGACCTGCAGGAGTTGTAGCAAAGGAAATGGGCAAATTTGTATGTGACGTAACAATCGTATTTGGAGATAAGAGAATTAATGCTAAGAGCTTAATTAACATTATTTCAGCATGTATTAAATGTGGTTCAGAAGTTACATTTGAATGTGATGGAGAAGATGAAGCAGCAGCTATGGCTAAGATTGAAGAATTAGAATCACAGAACTTTGGTGAATAAGATTAGATTGTGAGGAATGCTTATGTATAAAGGTATTGCAGGTTCTGAAGGAATCGGAATCGGAAAAGTAGTGTTAATTGAAGAACATGATTTAACAGTTGAAAAGAAAAGCGTTACAGATACAGATGCAGAATTAAAAAGATTACAGGATGCTATTGAAAAATTTGTTTCAATAACAAATGAGATGGCAGACAAGATGGCAAAGACTGTTGGAGAACAGGATGCTGATATTTTAAGAGGTCATATTATTATGCTTCAGGATCCAATGATTGAAGAACAGATTTCAGCATTGATGATTAGCGAGAAGATTTCATCAGAAATGGCATTAGAACAGGTACTTGACCAGACAGCAGAAATGTTTGCAGCAGTTCCTGATGAATTAATTCAGCAGAGAGCAACAGATTTAATGGATATTAAGTCACGTATGCTTAAGATTTTGATGGGTATTGAAGAAGTTGATATTTCACAGGTACCTGAAAATACTGTATTAGTTGCAAGAGATTTAACACCATCTATGACAGCAGGAATTAATCCGGATAACATTGCAGGAATTTTAACAGAAGTAGGTGGAAGAACATCTCACTCAGCAATTCTTGCAAGAGCAATGGAAATACCTGCGGTATTAAGTATTGAAGGAATTTGTGGAATTGTTAAAAATGGAGATACAGTAGTTCTTGATGGAAGCAGGGGAGAAGCAATTGTTAATCCTGATGAAGCAACAGTTAAAGAATTTGAAAAGAAATTTGCTGATTATGCAGCAGAAAAAGAATTGTTAAAAGCATACAAGGGTAAACCATCTCAAACAAAAGACGGCGTTAAGGTTGAATTAGTTTCAAATATTGGCAAGCCTGAAGATGCAGATAAAGTTGTTGAATGCGACGGCGAAGGAATTGGTCTTTTCAGAACAGAATTTTTATTTATGGATAGAGATAGTGTTCCAACAGAAGAAGAACAGTTTGAAGCATACAAGAAAGTTGCTGAGACAATGAAAGGAAAACCTGTAATTATTAGAACGCTTGATATAGGTGGAGATAAGGCAATCCCTTACTTAGGATTAGAAACAGAAGAAAATCCGTTCTTAGGATTTAGAGCAATTCGTTTCTGCTTAAAGAGAAGAGATATCTACGAAGTACAGTTGAGAGCACTTCTTAGAGCAAGTGCATTTGGAGATATCAAGATAATGGTTCCACTTGTAACAGGAGTAGATGAACTTCGTGCAGTTAAGGTGATTCTTGAAGATATTAAGCGTCAGTTAGATAAAGATGGAATTGCTTACAATAAAGATCTTAAAGTCGGTGTAATGATGGAAACACCTGCAGCATGTATGATGGCAGATGCACTTGCTAAGGAAGCAGATTTCTTTAGTATTGGAACTAATGATTTGACAGGTTATACAATGGCTGTTGACAGAGGAAATGCGAAAGTTGCATATCTTTATTCAACATATAATCCGGCAGTTCTTCGTGCAATCAAAAGAATTATTGAATGTGGTAAAGCAGAAGGAATTATGGTTGGAATGTGCGGTGAAGCAGCAGCTGATCCAAAACTTATACCATTATTACTTGCATTTGGCTTAGATGAATTCAGTGTAAGTGCTACAAGCGTATTGAAGACAAGAAAGACAATCTCAGATTGCAGCATAGATGAATGTAAAGCATTAGCTGAAAAAGTAATGAAATGTGTAACAGAAGAAGAAGTATTAGAATTATTAAAATAAAATTTTAATAAAAGGCTATGAATAAATAGCCGGAATTAATTATAAAAACTCTCGTTTGATTATTCATTCGAGAGTTTTTTATAACAGAGAATAAAAGATAAATTGGTAGTGTATACAATTAAATGCCGGTTATAACCATAAATTTAATTGTAGAAAATAATAAATTTATATAGTATTATGTGGTTGTATGTGTCGGAAAAGATGCATACAGAATTTGGAGACGAGTGTATGTCTCTAATTAAAATGGACAAATCAATCAAGAGGAGAAAGAAATGAGTATTAAATTAATTGCATTTGATGTTGATGGAACTTTTGTAGGAGATGATCATTTAACGATTAATGAAAAAAATATCGAAGCTATGAAAATGGCACATGAACAGGGAATAAAAGTTGTTATGTCGACAGGTAGAACACAATCAATTTCACAAAAAGAAATAGATGATGTTGGATGCGTTGATTATATGGTGCTATCAAATGGTGCAATTGTAGTTGATGGTACAACAAACGAAGTTATTAAAGGAAATTATATTAGCAAAGAAGCGGGAAAGAAAATATTAAAAATATTAGTTGATCACAATGCAGTATTTCAAATTTATGCAGGACAGGAAGCTTATGTTAATAAATATTCATATGACAATTTTCTCAATTCTGAAGGATTACCGGAAGTATTTTTGGTTGAATATAGAAAAAGAATGAAATTAACAGAAGATTTACAGGAAGTAGTTGATAATATTCCAATTGAAAAATTCAATGTAGATTATGTTGATACAAAGATAGTTCCGGAAATAATGAATGCCTTAAGTGAAATACCTAATCTTGTATATACTGCAGGATTTGTAGGGAACATTGAAATAACAGGGATGGGTGCCGACAAAGGAAACGGACTTGCATGGCTTTCTGACAAATTAGGAATAAAAGCAGAGGAAGTAATGGCATTTGGAGACTCAGGAAATGATGTGACAATGCTTAAATGGGCGGGAGAATCATATGCGCTTGTAAGCGGAAATGAAAAAGCAAAATCAGCTGCAAAACATATAACAAAATCGGACAATAATGCAGGTGGAGTTGGAGAGATAATTTTTGAAAACTTGACAAAAAATGTAAAATAATCAACAATATTGTATAATAAAAGGAAAATGATTTAGGGTCATATGACAGGAGGTACATATGTTAGCATCCGAAAGACATGAAAAGATTGTTGAAATTTTAAATAGAGAAGGCTCAGTGTTAGTAAAAGACTTAAGTAAAAAGTTTGATGTAACACAAGATAGTATAAGAAAAGATTTGACAATATTAGAGCGAAAAGGACTTCTCAAAAAGACTTATGGTGGTGCTGTTAAGGTAAGAACCAACATTCATGATTTGTATGTTTCGCAACGTATTGGAAAATTTACAAAAGAAAAAAATAGAATTGCCGAAAAAGCATTAAGTTTGATTGAAGAAGGAGATGTAATATTCCTTGATATATCTACAGCCAATATTGAATTAGTTAAGTTAATAGTTCAGGCCAATCTTAAGATAACAATAGTTACAAATATGATTGATGTAATGCTTACATTCACATCTCCGGTTGATACTAAACTTGTATTTTTGGGAGGAACATTAAGCAGAGGTAGAGATGGTTTTGTTGGAACACTGACAAATAATCAAATTAAGGAATTTAGATTTGATAAAGCGTTTATGGGTTCAGCAGGAGTAGATTTGGAAAAAGATTGTGTTTATACATATGCTGTTGATGATGCAATGACAAAAAAAGCAATCATGGAAGCAAGTAACAAAAGTTATGTGATGCTTGAGAACAGAAAATTTTCCATAGATGGAAATTACAGATATTCAACAGTTGGTGAATTTGAAGGATTCATTTTAGACAGCAAACCTGAAAAAGAAATAAAAGAAAATATAGAGAGATATGGAATACAGTGGTTTGCATAAACAAAAAAATTGAAACAGATAAAATCTATAATTGATAAAAATTTTTAGACGTATTAATAAAAATATGTTTTAGTTAAAATTTAGTATCATAATGGATTTTATCTGTTTTTTTATATTAAAAAATATGTAAAAACGTTTCATAATAAAATCGCAGTTTGTACAGAAGAAATTTCATCATCGATAGTGCAAATTAGGGATTAAAAAACAATAACAAACAATAAAAAGTAATAACAAACAATAATAAATGCATTGACATACGAGAAGGGTTATTATAGAATAAAATTACAGTGAATAACGAATAATCCTGGAAGAAATACAGAATATAACAAACAATAATAACTGGGAAAAAATAATAAATGAAAAACATATATTTGAAAGGAGTAATTATGAGCGAGTTGGTTATGAAAGAAAGAATTTCAGTTTTAAAAGATAAGATGCTTTCTGAAAAGAGATATGCGTCAATTGAGCAGGCTAAGATAATTACTGACACATATAAGCAGCATGAGGATGAACCAAGAATCATGCAGAGAGCTTATTCTTTAAAGAATTGTTTAGAGAAAATCAATATTAGTGTTGAACCTGAAGAAATGATTGTAGGTAACAGAACAGCAGGAGTTCGTTACGGAGTAGTTTTCCCGGAAAGCGGAAGTACATGGGTAAACAAGGAATTTGAAACATTACCTACACGACCACAGGACAAATTTAATGTACATGAAGAAGACATCTCATATTTTAGAGAAGTTATTTATCCATACTGGCAGGGAAAATCACTCGAAGATGTTTTAAGAGCAAGATATGGAAAAGAAATAGATGAAATTGCTAAGATTGTAAAGATAAATCAGAAAGACCATGCACAGGGCCACATCAATCCTGACTGCAAAGGATGGCTTGAAAAAGGACCGGCAGGATTAAAGGCAGAAGCTGATGATCATTACAATAAAGAAACGGATGAAGAGAAGAAATTATTTTACAAGAGCGTAAGCACAGTTATGGAAGGTGTTATTAATTTCATAATGAGATATCATGATTTATGCCTTGAGAAAGCAAAGGAATATCCTGAATATGCTGACAACATGAAAAAGGTTGCAGAAAACTGTAAGAATATTGCAGAAAGACCAGCACAAAATTTCCATGAAGCAAATCAGGCAATCTGGTTCTTATTTGTAATTCTTCAGATGGAATCAAATGCATCATCATTTTCACCAGGAAGAATGGACACATTTATGTATCCATATTTTAAGAAAGATATCGACGACGGTGTTATGACAGAACAGGATGCATTAGAAATAACAGAATGCTTATGGTTAAAATTTAATGAAATAGTATATATGAGAAATTCAAACAGTGCTAAGTTCTTCGCAGGTTTCCCAATTGGATTTAATATTGCAGTTGGTGGACAGGATGAGAATGGAGAACCATTTGAAAATGAACTTTCATATATTTACTTAAAAGCGCAGGAACACATTGGTCTTCCACAGCCAAATCTTTCAGTAAGATTGTGTGAAAAGACTAGTGATAAATTATTGAAGGCAGCAATCAAAGTTGTATCACTTGGAAGTGGTATGCCACAGTTCTTTAATGATAAAGCAGTTGTTCCGGCAATGATTGAAGATTTGAAGGTTGAACCTAAAGATGCAAGAAATTATGCAATCGTAGGTTGTGTTGAACTTACAACACAGGGAGATAACCTTGGATGGTCAGATGCAGCAATGTTTAACTTAAATAAAGTTCTTGAAGTAACATTAACAGGAGGTGTTGATTTACTTACAGGAAAACAGATTGCACCTGATAGAGGAAAACTTATAGAATATGAAACATTTGAAGATTTGGAAAATGCATTCAAGGCACATGTAGATTACTATATGGACAAGATGATTCTTGCATGCGAACAGGTTGAAAAAGCTCATATGGATTTACTTCCAACACCTTTCCTTTCAGCAGTAATTAATGACTGTATGGATAAAGGAATGGATGTAACAAGAGGTGGTGCGCATTACAACCTTTCAGGAATTCAGATGATTCAGGTTGCTAACTTAGCTGACAGTTTGGCAGCAGTAAAACAGTTAGTATTTGATGAAAAGAAAGTATCAAAAGAAAGATTACTTAAAGCACTTGAAACTAACTTTGAAGAAGATGAAATTTTAAGAACAATGTTACTCAACAAAGTTCCTAAATACGGAAACGATGTTGAGTGGGTAGATGAATTAGGTGCTAAATGGGCAGGATACTTTAGAGAAAGATTAAAAAATTACAAAAACTACCGTGGTGGTTTATATCACACAGGTATGTATACAGTTTCAGCTCATGTACCAATGGGAGAAAATGTAGGTGCATCACCTGATGGAAGATATGCAGGAACACCTTTAGCAGATGGAGGAATGTCACCTGTATACGGACGTGATACAAACGGACCTACAGCAGTATTGAAATCAGTTTCAAGATTAGATAAGAGCTGGACAACAAATGGTGGATTATTAAATATGAAATTCCTTCCTGAATTCTTTAAGACAGAGAATGGAATAGACAAATTTGCAAAAATGCTTCGTACATTTGTTGATTTGGAAATACCACATATTCAGTTTAACGTAGTTAGAAAAGAAGACTTACAGGCAGCTCAGAAAAATCCTGAAGCATACAGAGGATTAACAGTTCGTGTAGCAGGTTATACAGCATATTTTGTAGAATTAGCTGATGAACTTCAGAATGAAATAATTGCAAGAACAAGTTACAATGATATTTAAAATAGATGTTTAAAAATAAACAATAAAAAGGTAAAATATAAATATCAGGAAAACGTAAAGCAGACAGGTTAGACTGCCTGTTAGAATATAATTTGATATCCTAAAAATGCATAATGTATTCTTAGGACAAATGAAAAAAGGTGGAATCTATGAAAGGATATGTATTTGATTTTAAAAGATTCTCGACACACGATGGAAAAGGAATTCGAACAACCATATTTTTAAAAGGATGTACTTTAAAATGCGTATGGTGTCAGAATCCTGAGGGAATTTCAATAAAGCAGAGACCTTTGTATTTCCCTAACAAATGTATTCATTGCAACACATGTGTACACACAGCAAAGAATGGTGGTGTATACGAACATGACGGAAATATTAAATTGGATATTTCTAAAGATGAAAATTGGGAAGAAATCATAGATGCATGCCCGGCAGTTGCATTAACAATGGACTCGAGAGAGATGACAGTTGAAGAGGCGATTGAGGAAGCAAGTAAAGATGAACCTTTTTTCAAATATGGTGGTGGTGTTACGCTGTCAGGTGGAGAGCCACTGTTCCAGCATGAATTTGCAATAGGAATACTTAAAGGGTTAAAGGAAAAGAAAATTGCAACATCAATTGAGACAGCATTAAATGTTAAGTCAGAAGTTGTAAGAGAAGCAATAAAGTATTTAGATCATGTATTTGCAGATTGCAAAATTATAGATGAAGAGCAACATAAAAAATATACAGGAGTAAGCAATGAATTGATTAAGAAAAATCTTGAAATTCTGCTTACCTCCGATTTGAAAGATGAAGTAGTTATCAGAACTCCATTAATTCCGGGAATTACCACTAATGAAGAAAATATTTCCGGAATAGCAAAGTTTATTAGTGGTATTTATCCGGATGTGCATTATGAATTACTGAATTATAATCCATTAGCGGAAGCAAAATATGACATGGTAGACATGAAGTTTTGCTACGAAGAAAATCCGCCGATGTATAAAGATAGTGAGATGAGGGCATTTGGAAAGATAGCGACTGATAATGGAATCAAAAATCTAATTATGGAGATTTAAATAAAACTTAAGTAACTATAAGCAAAATTAAAATTAAAGTAACTATAAATAAAGCTTATATAACTATAAATGAAACTAAGGCAACTATGATATTTGCGAAAGCAAATACCCTAAATTATACAATCCAATATTCTAGGAGGAAATTAAGATGAAATTTATTATTGACGATGCAGACATTGAAAAAGTAAGAGAGATTTGGGATTTATATCCATGTGATGGTGTAACAACAAACCCATCAATTTTAGCTAAGAGTGGAAGAAATCCATACGAGGTATTAACTGAACTTAGAGAAATCGTTGGAAAAGACGGTGAACTTCATGTTCAGGTTGTTTCTAAGGATGCTGAAGGCATGGTTAAAGAAGCAGCAGTAATTAGAGAAAGACTTGGCGAAAACACATTTGTAAAAATTCCTACAACACCACAGGGACTTAAAGCAATGAAGATTTTAAGTGCACAGGGTGTAAATATTACAGCAACAGCTATTTACACACCAATGCAGGGATTTTTAGCTGCAAAGGCAGGAGCAAAATACGCTGCACCTTATGTAAACAGAATTGACAACATGGGATATGATGGAATTAAGACAGCTATGGATATCCATGACATTTTTGAAAACAATGGTTTAAATACAGAAGTATTAGCAGCAAGCTTTAAGAATTCACAGCAGGTTCTTGAACTTACAAAATACGGAATCGGTGCTGCAACAGTTGGAACAGCAGTTATTGAAGGATTAATTAAGAATGCAGCAATTACATCTGCAATTGACGCATTCGTAGATGACTTTGCCGGATTAGTTGGCGAAGGCAAAACAATGATGGATTGCTAGAATTTCATAATAATATACATCACTATTAGGAGGCATATATGCGAAAGCATATGTGCCTTCGCTTTTTTATTTGGATTTATTAAAATCATGCGGATATGAGGAGTAGGTTTTATTTGATTATTTATAAATATGTGAAAAAAATCTTTTATTTCTGAATTTATAATATTATGTAAACTAAATTACGGAATTTAATAAATTTTCTTGTATATTCCGTAAAAGTTAATAATTTTTTTAGTGAAAATTCTATTGATTACGGCTGATACAGAAAAAATAAAATATAACCGTAAAGTTGATTTTTTAAATTAAATAAATCAGGTATTTTCAATAATTTTTTACGGATATTTTAGAAATATGAATTATAATCCGTAATATAGAAGTTACAAGAAAAAAAGCTCTAAATATTATAAAAAATTTTACGGACAATACAAGAAAAAATTAATTTAGTTCGTAAATATAATAATTTAGTATCTATACTGACTTTCGGGGTGAGCAGTGTTTATAGAACTGAATAACAAATCTCTATATTATCAAATTAATAGAAAAACTCCCGGAGTGAGCAGTATTTATAGAACTGTAGTGAGCAAAAATAAAGGCTAAAGTATTGCTAGTATTAATTCCAAAAAAGAAATTTAATTGACTTAATAACAAAAATAATAAAAACTAGAAATAAAAATAAAATTTAAAATTTAACCCAAAATTTAAAGTTACGGGAACCATTTGGGTGTTTCAAGTGTCTAATATATAGAGACGTCTCAAAAAAGAAAAACAGCAAATGATTACGAATATGGATAAGTTAAATGCAGATAAAGATTCGTATTCAAGAAAACTTACAGATTCTGAACGTGAAAGAATGGATAAGTTGAGAGAGCAGTATGAGAATGAAGGAAGATTTCCAGAAGGCAAAGTTGCTGTAGTAGATAAAGAAGAAGATGCTAAAGAAGGATAGATAACATTTGTAACAACAACAAGAACTTATGTAATACCTGAAAAAGAAATGACTGATGAACAGATTTTACAAATAATTGATTATGGATACAAAGAAGATTATAGCTTAAGACAGGAACGAAGGGAAACAGAAGAGAATTATGATGGAGTTGTTTCAGATGAACAGGTAGCTGAAAATGAAGAAAAAATTAAAAGTAGTAATGGAATGTCCAAAGAAGCAGCAAAAGAATTGGCAGCTAAGTATATAAAAAATATATACGATATTGATGTAAGCGAATATGATGTGGATGTAAATGCAAATTACGATTCAAGTTATGAAGTACATTTTCAAAAAGACAACAGTATCATAGTAAATATAGATGCAGTAAATAAACAATTAGAATACATTCATATTGATGAATATGAAGTCGAAAATAATAACGAAAAGACGGATGAAAACTTATTTACAAATTATGCAGATACAGTTAAAGAAATAATCATAAATAAAGCAAACCTTGCAGAGACGGATTCAAAATATCATTATGAATACACTTTGACTGAAGACGAAAAAGTTCAGGCAGGTATAATGAGTTATTATTTTAGTGGTTGGAATTACATCCTTATGTACAACGACTCCAATAATGGCAGTCACAGAATCATGTACACATGGGAAAAAGACATTCAATGATAAAAAAATATTAAGTGGTGTAGGAAATTATGGAAATAATAAGAGGTATTATTGGATTAATTCGAATTTTTCAAGTAATTACTCTAGTAGAATTAGAAATGCATTTTCGTATTGGATAAATACATCATCAGATCCAGGTGTTACAACATCAATTTCTTTTAGAGAATCTTCAAATAAAAGTGATGCAACAATAGAATTACATACAACTACTTTAGGTGGAGATACAACTGGAAAGACAGATTAGTGTTGGTTAATAGTAAAAAAACAAATTGTGACAAAATAGCTAGAGTAAATTTTTAGTCGGAAAATTAAATAAAAAAATAAGAGGAACGCCTTA
>OLSN01000508.1_pt1 | contig 41969 bp, 40 predicted proteins | sample 1672411 | NCBI WGS metagenome assembly OLSN01 (sample SAMEA3136683, study PRJEB25190) | human gut metagenome | biome: human gut; feature: human-associated habitat; material: faeces | place: Austria | collected 2013 | reverse complement strand
GCACCGGCGGCGTCAACGCCAAGAACGTGAACAACTACCTGGGCTACAACCAGATCATTGCTGTCGGCGGCACCTGGATGTGCAAGAGCGACAAGATCAAGGCCGGCGCCTGGGACGAGATCACTGCCATGAGCCGCGAGGCTGTTGACGTGATGCTGGGCCTGCAGCTGGGCCACATCGGCATCAACTGCGCTGATGAGGCCGAGGCTGCCAAGACCGCTGAGACCATCGGCAGCCTGCTGAGCATGGCTGTCAAGCCCGGCAACAGCAGCATCTTTGTCGGCAAGAAGGAATTCGAGATCATGAAGAAGCCGGGCCGCGGCACCCATGGTCACATCGCTATCCTGACCAACAACGTCGATCGCGCTATCTATCACCTGGGCCAGCGTGGCGTCAAGTTTGATATGGACAGCAAGAACGTCAAGGACGGCAAGACTGTTGCCATCTACTTCGCTGACGAAGTCGCCGGCTTTGCTATCCACCTCGTTCAGAAATAATCAGTTCGGCTGATTATCTGTTATAAACCGTTCTTTATTAAAAATAACAATAAAGGAGTTCCACCATGAAAATCGTTACTCTCGGTGAAATTATGATCCGTCTGCAGCCCTACGATCATCTGCGCTTTGTGCAGACCGATACCCTGCAGTACACCTACGGCGGCGGCGAGGCCAACGTGGCTGTTTCTCTGGCCAACTACGGCGCTGACGTTGCTTTCGTCACCAAGCTGCCCGCTCATGCTATCGGCCAGGCCGGCGTGAACGCTCTGCGCCGCTACGGCGTTGACACCAGCAAGATCACCCGCGGCGGTGACCGTGTTGGCATCTACTTCAACGAGAAGGGCGCTTCTCAGCGTGGTTCCGTCTGCATCTATGACCGTGCACATTCTGCTATGGCCGATGCTACCGTCGCTGACTTCGACTTCGACAAGATCTTCGAGGGCGTTGACTGGTTCCACTTCACCGGCATCACCCCGGCCCTGGGCCCCAATGTTGTCGAGATCTGCCTGGCTGCCTGCAAGGCTGCTAAGGCTCACGGCGCCAAGATCAGCTGCGACCTGAACTACCGCGGCAAGCTGTGGACCCGTGCAGAGGCTCGTGAGGCCATGAGCAAGCTGTGCGAGTACGTTGATGTCTGCATCTCCAACGAGGAGGATGCTAAGGACGTTTTCGGCATCGAGGCCGAGGCTACCGACATCTACGCTGGCGAGATCAACCGCGAAGGCTACAAGAGCGTTGCCAAGCAGCTGGCTGACAAGTTCCACTTCGAGAAGGTTGCTATCACCCTGCGTGAGAGCCATTCCGCTTCCGACAACGGCTGGAGCGCTATGCTGTACGACGTTGCTTCCAACGAGTATGCCTTCAGCAAGAAGTACGAGCTGCGCATCGTTGACCGCGTTGGCGGCGGCGACAGCTTCGGCGGCGGCCTGATCTACGCCCTGCTGAGCGGCAAGTCCACCCAGGAGGCTGTTGAGTTCGCTGTTGCTGCTTCTGCCCTGAAGCACTCCATCGAAGGCGACTTCAACATGGTCACCGTTTCTGAGGTCGAGAAGCTGGCTGGCGGCGACGGTTCCGGCCGTATCCAGCGCTGATTTTTCCCCAATATGCACTTTTGCCCTGCGGGTTTCGGCCCGCAGGGCTTTTGTTTTGTCGATTGTTAACCCATTTTCGCATGCTGCGTTGACATTTGATCACCGACCGCGCTATACTGGGTGACAGTTGGGCTGAAAGGAGAGCTGCGCCATGGTAAAAGCGGACGTGCTGGCCGCGCTGGACGCTGCCCGGAGCAAATACATTTCCGGGCAGGAGCTGGCGCAGCAGCTGGGCGTGAGCCGCACGGCTATCTGGAAAGCCGTCGCTGCCCTGCGGGCCGACGGCATCCCGGTGGCGGCGGTGACCAACCGCGGCTACATCCTCTCCCCTGCCGCCGATGTGCTCAATGCCGTCGCCGTCACGGCGCTGCTGGCCCCCGAGACCGCCAAAGCCTTGCAGGTCGAGGTCGTCGACCGCCTGCCCGGAACCAACGCCGCCCTGCGTGCCCGTGCCGAGGATGGCGCCCCCGAGGGCCTGGTGCTGATCGCCCAGGCACAATCGGCCGGGCGCGGCCGGGGTGGGCACAGCTTCTTCTCGCCCCAGGGCGGGCTGTACCTCAGCATCCTGCTGCGGCCGGAGATCGGCCTGCGCCAGGCCGTGCGGCTGACTGCTATGGCCGCCGTGGCCGCATGCCGTGCCGCTGAGAAGGTTTCCGGTGCGGAACTGCGCATCAAGTGGGTCAACGACCTCTGGCGGGATGGCCGCAAGGTCTGCGGCATCCTGACCGAAGCCGCACTGGACATGGAAAGCGGCATGTTGGACTATGCGGTGCTGGGTCTGGGTTTCAACATCACGGCCCCGCCCGATGGCTGGCCTGCCGAGCTGCAGGATGTAGCCGGGGCGCTGTTTGATGACGCCCCGCCGCCGGGTGCCCGTGCGGCACTGGCCGCCGCCTTCCTCAACGAGTTCTGGGCGCTGTACCACGGCGTGCCCAAGCCGGAGTACCTGCCGGAATACCGTGCCCGCCAGGCGCTGCTGGGCCAGACCGTGACGGTAACGCCCCGGAATGGCACCCTGCGCAAGGCTGAGGCGCTGGACATCGACGAGGACTGCCGCCTGGTCGTCCGCTTTGCGGGAGAACACAATTTAGTGCCCCTGCGCGGCGAGGAAGTTCATTTGGGAAAGTACCTGTAAAGGTCTTTGTATAGTATCAACAAAAGAAAAGAGGAACAATTATGAAAACTGCTGAAAACCTGCGGGTGCGTCGGATGGTCTTGTGCGCCCTGTTTGCCGCCCTGACCGCCGTGTGCAGCCAGATTGCTATCCCCATGCCCTGGGGCGTGCCCATCAATCTGGCACTGTTTGCCGTGTACATGGCAGGCACCATGCTGGGGGCCTTCTGGGGCACCGTCAGCCAGCTGGTGTTTGTGGCGCTGGCCGCCATCGGTGTGCCGGTGCTGGCTGGTTTCCAGGGCGGCCCCTCTGCCATCTTTGGCAAGACCGGCGGCTATGTGCTGGGTTACATTTTGGCTGCACTCATCACCGCGTTGATTTCCAAGGCTTTGGGCCGCAAGTTCTGGTCGCTCTGCGTGGCCATGGTCGTGGGCTGTGCCGTCTGCTATGTGCTGGGCACCATCTGGTTCATGACCCTGACCGGTGCCGACCTTGCCAGCGCCCTGGGCTGGTGCGTCCTGCCCTACCTGCCCGGCGACGTCATTAAAATCGCCCTGGCTGCGATCCTGACCATCCAGCTGGACAAGCGCATGCCCAACCTGTAAGTTTCAACTTTTCGCAGCCCGTGCGGGGGGAGCTTTCATGCTCTCGGTACGGGCTGCTTTTTATTGCGTCGGCGCCCGCAATGTGGTATACTGATACCATCAACCATGAAAGGACCCAACCTGTATGAAATGGCTTGCTGTTGACTACGGCGACTCCCGCACGGGGCTGGCCGGCTGCGATGCCGGCGAGACAATCACCAGTCCCATCACCCCCCAGATCGAAGAAAAAAGCATGAATAAAGTGGCCGCCGCCGTCACCGCTGTGGCCCAGGCCCGCGGGGCCGAGGCCCTGGTCTGCGGCCTGCCCAAAAACATGGATGGTACCGAGGGCAGCCGCGCCAACAAGAGCCGCCGCTTTGCCCAGCGCCTGGCAAATACCGCGAACCTGTCGGTGGTGCTTTGGGATGAGCGCCGCACCACGGTTTCCGCCGCCGCCATCCTGGCCGATAACGATACTTTCGGTGCCAAGCGCAAGGAACGGCTGGATTCCGTTTCCGCCGCCGTCATTCTGGAAAGCTTTTTAAACTGGCGTGCCCACCACCCGGATGAGGAGCCGCCCGAGATGCTGCGTCCGCAGCCTGCCGAAGTCTGATACAAAACACACGATAGAAGGAGAAAATCCACCATGCCGCAAGATACTGCTGCCCGCTTCCCCACCCATGTCGCCATCATCGTGGACGGTAACCGCCGCTGGGCCAAACAGCGCCTGATGCCTGTCAGCCTGGGCCACAAGGCCGGGTTTGACCGCCTGCGCGAGATCACCCGCTACGCCGTGGGCGACCGAGGCGTCTTTGTGCTGTCGCTGTACGTCTTTTCCACAGAGAACTTCTCCCGCGATGCGAAAGAGGTCGGCTATCTGATGGACCTGTTTGCCAACAACTTCCGCACCATCGCCGACGAAATGAACGAGCGCGGCTGCAAGGTGCTGTTCAGCGGCCGCCGCGAGGGCCTGCAGCAGCGCGTGCTGGACGCTATGGACTACATGATGGATCTGACTAAAGACAACGACAAGGGCATCGTCAACTTCTGCCTGAACTACGGCAGCCACGCCGAGCTGACCGACGCCATGCGCGCCATTGCGGGCGAGGTTAAGGCCGGGACCCTGCAGCCCGAGGACATTAACGAAAAGACCATCGAGAGCCACCTCTACCGCGACCTGCCCCCGGTGGATCTGATGATCCGCACCAGCGGTGAGGAGCGGCTGTCCAACTTCCTGCTGTGGCAGTGCGCCTACTCCGAGTTCTACTTCACGCCGGTCCTCTTCCCTGATTTCACCAAGGAGTGCTTTGACAAAGCGCTGGAAGAGTACGCCCGCCGTGACCGCCGCATGGGCGGCAACACCAAAAAGTAAAATTCTGTATTCTGCATAAAAAATCCCCGCAAAGTCTGGCGATTCTGCTAAGGCTCTGCGGGGATTATTTGATTGCACGTTACATATAGTAGGGGTAGGCAACCGCCCATCACCCGACGCTGCTGTCGCTGGTGGCTTCGTCCCCGGCCGCGGGGCCGGGATAGGTGGTGATGGTCACCTTTTCAATGGTGATGGCCGCGTCCTCGGTGGGCTTCCAGGTATCGTTGCCGTCCTCATCCTTGGTGGTCTCCACGCAGGCCATGGCGTCCACTACGTCCATGCCCTGGTAGACCTGGCCAAAGACCGTGTCGGTGTTATCGAGGTACGGCAGCCCGCCCACAGCCGCGTAGGCAGCCACCTGGCTGTCCGTGTAGCCGTTCTGGGCCAGCTCGGCCTGTTGGTCGCTGCTTACACTGTCCGGAAGGGCCGCGACGAAGTAAAATTGGCTGTTGCCGCCGGTGACATCGCCGCCCTGGGCAAAGGCCGCGCACAGCGCCCCGGCGTAGTGCTTCAGCGAGGCGTCGGCCTCCAGCGGGTAGGGGGTGTTGCTCCAGATCGTGGAGCCGCCGGTGCCTGTGCCGGTGGCGTCGCCGCCCTGCACCGCAAAGCCGTACTGGCTGCGCCAGATGATGGTGCCGTCGTAGTAGCCGCTGCGGGCCAGCCCCACAAAATTATACACCGCCATGGGGGCTGCGTCCGGGTACAATACGGCGCGCACCTCACCCAAACTGGTGGAGAAGATGGCGATAGTGTCGCCGTCGCTGGGCGCGGCAAACTGGCGCTCCTCGCTGATGAACTGGTCGGGGCGCGTGGGGGCCTTTTTGGCGTTGCTGCCGCAGCTGCACAGCAGCACGGCGGTCAGCAGCAGGGGCAGGCAGGCGGAACGTTTCATGGCAGATCCTCCGGGGCGTTCACAAATTTAGATAAGGATATTATACCACATATTTTTTGCGCTGAACACCCTTGACGTTTGGTGAAAAAAAAGGTACACTATATACAAGAAATTTCAAGACCACAGGAGGTCACCTATGTCTGACGAACTGAGCCCCGAAATGCTCGAGGAAGCCACGCCCGACCTGCTGACGCTGGAGGATGAGGACGGCAAGGAGGTCACTTTTGAAGTGATCGACGCCACCGAAGTGAACGGCACCCGTTACCTGGCAGTGATCCCGTATCAGGAAGATCCGGAGAGCCTGCAGGAGGATGCCGAGCTGATCCTGATGCGCATCGGCACCGACGAGGAAGGCGAATATATGGACATCGTAGATGACGATGAAGAACTGCTGACTGTCGGCAAAGTCTTTGAAGAGCGCCTGAGCGCGATGTACGACATCGACGATTCCGAGTTGGAGTAAAAAACATCCCTGCACGGTTTGATTTGTTGCGGTCATTTATGAATCCTACTAATCAAATTTAGGGAGCCCGCTGTCCCTGGCTGGATCGCAGACCTCCCGCCCTAGGCGGAAGAAGGGAGCGTGAACGTCCGGGTAGGGCACCCACCTGCCTGTACCGGTAGGTTTTGATTGGCTGCAGACGGCCGCGTGGGGGTTTTGTGTTTTTCAGTCGGACAGTCCTGCTGTCCGGCTTTTTGTTTTAGATTTTTGGGGAAAGGGGGCCATCGCTGTGGGCGAGCGTATTGCGGTTGGGGACAAGCTCCCTTTCTTTGTGTACGATACCCCCTACAGTGCCCAAAACCGCTTCCGGGACCTGCTGCAGCGCAAAAGCCCGCTGGTGCTGGTGTTTATGGCCAACTTCGGCCACCCCATCACCCGCACCTTTGCCAGCCGCTACGCCAATACATACGGTTCCCTGCGGGACGGCGGATTCGCGCTGGTGGTGCGCTCCCGCGCAGACAAGCTCTCACGCAGCATTGGCCCCAATACCCTGCCCTACCCCCTGCTGTGTGATGCCGAGGGGGTGCTGTATGAGCACCTGGACATCCCCCAAAGCAGCAGCGCCCTGATGACCTACTCGCTGGAGGGCTGGCGCATCCTGCGGGAAGCCAAGCGCCAGGGCTACCAGGCCGCGAAAGGCCAGATGCAGCAGCTGCCGCTGACCCTGATTCTGGACAAGGACGGCACGGTGCTGTTCTGCCACTACGGTGCCAGCCTGACCGACGTTCCCACCGATTGTGAGGCCATGCAAAGCCTACTGGAAGAGTTGGAACTGGTGCCCGACATGCCAGAACTAGAGGATCTGGATTACGAAAATTTCCCAGAGCTGGAGGATGCCGACGAACTCGACGAGGAGTTTGACACGTTCCACTGAGTTGATAGCGCAAAACAGCAAAGAGCCGCAGCGGTGCGGCTCTTTTTTGTATATGCTTTTATTGCAGCAGCGCGGCTTTGGCAGCGCGCACAGCGTCGGTGTCTGTCTGCTGGATGTGCCACTCGTCCAGCCCTGGCAGACCCATGGGAACGCCCTCGCGGCGGAAGCGCATGCCGCTTTCCACCAGTTTTTTGCCGCTTAGATGGAAAGCCCGTGCCCCGGGCAGGGCAGCGCGCAACTCGGTGATGACGGCGGCGCTGACGCCTGCGCCGATGAGCACCTCCGGCCCTTGCAGCTCGTTCCGCAGGGCAAGCATCTTGGCCAAGGCGGCTGTCCCCTGCCGGCAGCTGGCGGCACCGCCGCTGGTCAGGATCGTATCAATACCCAGTGTGGCGGCGTCACGATAGGTTTCCACCAAATCGCAGGAAACATCAATGCAGCGGTGCAGTGTGACGGGCTTATCCCCGCAGGCATCCAGCAATTGGGCCATGGCAGGCTTGTCCAGCGTGCCATCGGGGGTCAGCGCACCGATGACGAAGCCGTCCGCCCCAGTATCCCGCAAGGTGTGGATCTGGGCGCACAGCAGGTCGATCTCGTCCTTTGTATAAAGGAAGTCACCCGCCCGGGGGCGCATCAGGCAGCGCACCGGCAGGCTGCACTCGGCCTTGATCTGACGCAGCAGTTCTGGGTAAGGGCTCAGGCCGCCCACGGCTAAGGCACTGCAGAATTCCAGCCGGTCGGCTCCGCCGGCCTGCGCGGCGCGCGCCGAGGCCAAGCTGTCCACACAGACTTCCAGAAGTTTTTTCATGGTATCTCCTCCCTGTCTGCTGCTATTGTAACATAGGTTGTGGAAAACAACAATCCCCGCGCGCCAGGGCACACGGGGACTGCCGGTTATATGCACCCGGGTACACCGAGGGTACGCGAGATCAGGCGGCGCGGCCGCCCCGCACAACGCGGAAAACGAGCTGCTGGCGCTGGGGCGCAGGGGTGGGGGCTGCCTTGGGTCGGGCGTTGGGCTGATTCTCCAGCAAGACGCCGCAGGCAGCATTGAGGCCCACAAGGCCCGCAGCGGCCACGATGACCGCCGCCCAGAACGGCACCGCGCCAGATGCCACGGCGGGCACCAGAATGATAAAGAGCATGAGCACCAGGTTGGAGATGAGCTTGCTGAGCCATACTTTTACAGTGTGGAAGTTCATGATAAAGTTCCTCCTTCAGAAAAGCCGTACCGCAAATCCGGCTGTTGTGCGGTTGTAAAGGACACCGCGTTGTTCTGTATCTCTACTATAATACTACTGACAGTTGTTGTCAAGGCGCTTCAACAACTTTATTTAGAATTATTTTTCAAAAAACTCTTTACAAACACGCCTTGCAGTTGTATAATGAGGACAAATAGTAAAGGCCTGACCACAAGATAGAGGAAAATGTCGCCCGGCAAAAGGAGTACGTTATGTTTGCAGACCGCCTGAGAGATGCCCGAAAAGCTAAACGGTACAGCCAGACCGAGGTTTCGCGTATGCTTGGCGTTACCCAGCAGGCTGTTGGCAAGTGGGAGACCGGCCGTTCCACCCCGGACCCCCAGACCGTGGCCCGCCTGGCTGAAATTCTGGATACAACGGCCGATGCCCTGCTGGGCCTGCAGCAGGCTCCCACGGCTGCCCCGGCTGTGGGCCGCAACGCTTTCAGCCGCTATACGGAGAGCCTTGTCCCCGTTGTGGGCACGGTGCGCGCCGGTTACGGCGCCCTTGCCTTTGAGGAGGACTACGGCAAAGAGTATGCCAGCGTTAAAGATCCCCAGAACTATTTCTACCTGGTTGTAAAGGGCGACAGCATGGAGCCGCGCATCTCGGACGGTGACCTGGCCCTTGTCCACCGCCAGAGCACGCTGGAAAACGGCGACCTGGGCGTGTTGGTCTACGGCTCGGACGGCGAGGGCACGCTGAAAAAGTACATCCAACGCGGCAACTCGGTCATCCTGCACCCCTTCAACCCTGCCTACGAGGAACTGGTCATCAAGGGCGAGGAACTTGACCACCTGTATATTGCCGGTAAAGTGGTGGAGACCAAGGCTAAGTGGTGATTCCTGCCCTCTGATTTTATTGTAGCATAGTGCGTGTCCTATAATTCGGACATCCAGGGCAAAAGTACAATTTTATAATCTATAAAAATGCTGCCCGCGGCATCGCTGGCTGTTGTAAACAGTCAGGTTATGCGGCGGGCTGTATTTTTTATACCCTTTTTTAGGAGAAACAGCGATGGATCTTGCGGAAAAGCTGGAAATTTTGGCCGACAGCGCCAAATATGATGTGGCCTGCACCTCCAGCGGCGTGGAGCGTGCCGGAAAGCACGGCAGCCTGGGCAACTGCGCACAGGCAGGCATCTGCCATGCTTTTACCCCGGACGGCCGCTGCGTTTCGCTGCTGAAAGTGCTGTATTCCAACGTCTGCTCCTACGATTGCAGCTACTGCGTCAACCGCCGCTCCAACGACCGCCCGCGGGCCACTTTTACCCCGCGGGAACTGGCGGAGCTGACTATTGGCTTCTACCGCCGCAACTACATCGAGGGGCTGTTCCTATCCAGCGCGGTGCTGGGCACGCCGGACCGCACGATGGAGCTGATGATCGAAGCACTGCGCATTTTACGGGAAGAGTTCCGCTTCAACGGCTACATCCACGCCAAGACCATCCCCGGTGCGGACCCGCTGCTGGTGCAGCGCATCGGGCTGCTGGCGGACCGCCTCTCGGTCAATATCGAGCTGCCCAGCGAGGTCAGCCTGAACCAGCTGGCCCCGGATAAAAAGAAAACGGCGATCCTGCGCCCCATGGGGCAGATCGCTGTGCAGAGCGCCCAAAGCAAGCAGGAGCTGGCGGTATACAGGAACGCGCCTGCTTTTGCACCGGCAGGGCAAAGCACCCAGATGATCATTGGTGCGACGCCGGAGACGGATCGCCACATTATGGACCTGACGGAAGGCCTATACAAAAAGTATGCGCTGAAACGTGTGTTTTACTCGGCCTACCTGCCGGTGGTGGAGGACCGCCGCCTGCCCGCACTGAACTTTCAGCCGCCGCTGCTGCGGGAACACCGCCTCTACCAGGCAGATTGGCTGCTGCGGTATTATAACTTCCACGCCTCGGAACTGCTGACCGAGGAGGAACCTAACTTTGACCCCTACCTGGATCCCAAGTGTACCTGGGCGGTGCGGCACCCGGCGTTTTTCCCGGTGGAGGTCAACACCGCCAGCAAGGAGGAACTGCTGCGGGTACCGGGCATTGGCCCCAAAAGCGTACTGCGCATTTTGGCGGCACGCCGTGTGCAGAAATTGGGGATGCCGGAGCTGAAGCGCATCGGCGTGGTGCTGAAACGCGCCCAATATTTTATCACCTGCAATGGCCGCGCCCCGGCCCACGCCAACCGGGCGGAGATTGCAAACGCGCTGCTGGACCCCAAGGCGTTCAGCGTGGGGGTGCAGCAGTTGAGTCTGGATGAATTTGTGCCCAAGGCCCTGCCGGACGCGGCACCTGCCGTCCACCAGCTGACGGCCCATGGTGTGGCGGCTCCGGCTGCGGCCCGCATGGTGCGAGAGGAGGCCTTGACATGCCTTACCCGGCGCATGTGAGCGACGCTGCCTACTGCTACGACGGCAGCTATGCGGGGTTTCTCTGCTGTATTTTTGAAAGCTACACCCGGCGCGAGATACCCTCGGCGGTGCTGGGACCAGCCGAAGGGCAAATTACGCTGTTTGGAACGGAGACCATCGCCACCGACCCGACCCACGCCAGGCGCGTGGCCAACGGCTTGACGCGGCTGGGGCCGATGGTGAGAGAGCGCGTGATGACCGGCTTCCTCTCCAGCGAAGAAGAAAAGGATCTGATCTTGCTGCGGTTCGCCCGCCGTTGCTTTGACGAAGGCCCCCGCGCCGTGCAGATGTTGGGCGACCCGGATGTCCACGCGGCGTTTGTGTTGGAGCGCAATGTCAATAACGAGGTCTGCCGTTTTATCGAGTTTATCCGCTTTGAGGAAAAGGATGGCATGCTCGGTTCGGTCATCCACCCAAAAAACAACGTACTGCCGCTGCTGCGCGGGCATTTTTGCAGCCGTCTGCCGGATGAGGACTTTTTGATCTTCGACGCTGCCCACGGCACGGCGCTGCTGCGGCAAAGTGGCCATGTGCAGTACCTGGCTATGGAGCATTACGAACCCGCCCGCGATGCCGACGAGTTGAACTGGCAGGCGCTGTGGAAACGGTTCTTCCACGCCCTGACGATTGAGGAACGCCGCAACGCCAAAGCGCAGATGAGCCACGCGCCCAAGCGCTTCTGGGGCGGCATGGTGGAGATGCGTGAACCTTATATATAAGGAAGCGGGCAGCTATTCGTAGTCGTACTCCGGGTTTTCGGCCTGGTACTCCCCCAGCCAGCGCAGCAGACGCTCGGTGTCGGCGTAGGTCAGACGGCCGGTGTCGGCCAGGGCGCGTACCATCCTGCGCAGGTCACCGCCGTACAGCGTTTGCAGGTGGACACTGCTCACCGCGCCGCAATAAGTCAGGCGGCGCACCAGCGGGGTGTACAGGTTTTTGTTGCCCTGCTTTTCGGTGCGGACAAAGTGCTTTTTCTCCAGCCGAAGCAGGAAATTCAACAGCGTAGAGTCGGCCCAACGGCACTCGGCTGGCAGGTTGGCTGCGATCTGCCGCCGCGTGGCGGCTTGCTCGCAGGCCCAAAGGGCGACCATGACCTGCTCTTCACTACGGGATAACTGTTCCATAGTCTGTATCTCCTACAAATGTAATAACTATTGCAAATATATTTTACAATTGTAGTAGATTAAAATGCAAGATGGCAAAATGACCAAATTTTCGGCAATGGATTGCATCAGATGATAGAAAATATTTTACAAATGTAGAATATAGTGTTTCTGGACAAAATACAACTAGCCGTTTTGCAGAAACACAACCGCCTGTGCGGCTGTTTTTTCAGTATTTTGCACGCTTGCCGGGGCGGGCGGTGCGGCCTATAATAATGCCATACCGCAACGGCGCGGCAGATGATGCAGTTCGCCGCCGGCGGGCTGCATTTTTATCGTACTTACTGGAGGAAAAGGAAAATGGCTAGAGTTTACAATTTCAGCGCCGGCCCTTCGATGCTGCCGGAAGCTGTTCTGAAAACCGCACAGGCAGAACTGCTGGATTACCATGGTTCCGGCATGAGCGTGATGGAAATGAGCCACCGCAGTAAGTGGTTTGATGAGATCATCCAGAACACCGAGGCTGCCATGCGCCGGGTGCTGAACATCCCCGACAATTATAAGATCGGCTTTTTCCAGGGCGGCGCGACCCAGCAGTTTGCCATGGTGCCGCTGAACTTTATGACCACCGGCACGGCGGATTACCTCGTCACCGGTAACTTCAGCAAAAAGGCAGCGGAGGAAGCCGCCAAGTTCGGCACGGCCCGCATCGCCGCCAGCAGCAAGGATAAAAACTTCACCTACATTCCTGACGTGAAGGCCATCGACTACGACCCCAACGCCAGCTACATCCACATCTGCCAGAACAACACCATCTTCGGCACCAAGTATGTGGACGTGCCCCAGGTGGATGGCATCCCCCTGGTGGCGGATATGAGCTCGATGATCTGCTCCGAGCCGGTGGACGTCAGCAAATACGGCGTCATCTACTTCGGTGTGCAGAAGAACATCGCCCCCGCCGGTATGGCCGTGGCCATCGTGCGGGAGGACCTGCTGGGTAAGAGCGCCAAGGGCCTGACCCCGGAGCAGATCCCCACCATGATGAACTACACTACCCTGCTGAAAGCCGACAGCATGTACAACACCCCGCCGTGCTGGTGCATCTACATGACCGGCCTGGTCATGCAGTATCTCGAGAACGAGATTGGCGGCCTGGAAAACATGCAGAAGATCAATGCCGCCAAAGCCAAGGTGCTGTACGATTACCTGGACGGTCAGGATTTCTACAATAACCCCGTTGAGAAGCCCTACCGCAGCATGATGAACGTGACCTTCACCAGCCCCAACGGCGACCTGGACAAGGCGTTCTGCGCCGCAGCGACCGAGGCCGGGTTCGTCAACCTGAAGGGCCACCGCCTGGTGGGCGGCATGCGTGCCTCCATCTACAACGCCATGCCGCCGGAGGGCATCGACAAGCTGGTCGACTTCATGGAGAAGTTCCGCAAGGAAAATGCTTAAGGCGTCACATTTACAAAAGTAAGAGGGGTTCTTTATGTATACCATCAAAACGCTGAACGCGATCTCGCCCGCAGGCCTGGCTAAGCTGCCGGTCAACCAGTTCGAGGTCGATAACGAGACCACCGCTCCCCAGGGCATCCTGGTGCGCAGTGCCGATATGCACGACATGCCGCTGCCGGACAGCCTGCTGGCCATCGCCCGCGCGGGTGCCGGTACCAACAACATCCCCATTGAGGAATGCACCAACGCCGGTATCGTGGTGTTCAACACCCCCGGCGCCAACGCCAACGCTGTGGCCGAGCTGGTCATCGGTGCGCTGGTTGCGGGCAGCCGCAACATAGTCGACGCCGTCCAGTGGGCCCAGGGCTTGAAAGGCAGCGAGACCATTGCCAAGGATGTGGAAAAGGGCAAGAAGCAGTTTGTCGGCCCGGAACTGCGCGGCAAAACGCTGGGCGTTATCGGCCTGGGTGCCATCGGTGCCCGTGTGGCCAACGCCGCCGTGGCGCTGGGCATGGAAGTGCTGGGCTATGACCCCTACATTTCTATCGACGCAGCATGGAGCCTGTCCCGCAGCGTACAGCACTGCGTGACGCTGGGCGATATGCTGCCCCGCTGCGACTACCTGACCATCCATGTCCCCTACCTGCCCACGACCCGCCACACCATCAACGCCCAGACCCTTTCGATGTGCAAGGACGGTGTGCGCGTGCTGAACTTTGCCCGCGGTGAGCTGGTGGACACTGAGGCCCTGCTGGACGCCATGAACTCCGGCAAGGTGGCGCAGTACTTCTGCGACTTCCCGGCTGAGGAACTGCTGGGCGTCAAGGGTGTGTACTGCACGCCGCACCTGGGCGCCAGCACCCCCGAAAGCGAGACCAACTGCGCCGTGATGGCCGCCGCCGAACTGAGCGACTATCTGAAGAACGGCAACATCGCCCATAGCGTCAACCTGCCGGACGTCAGCCAGCCCCGTGTGGGCGGCCGCCGCATCTGCATGATCCACAAGAACACGCCGGGTGCGATCTCGGCCATCACCAGCATCCTGACCACCGCCCGCCTGAACATCGAAAACATGGTGAACAAGAGCAAGAAGGATGTGGCCTACACCCTGCTGGATGTGACCGGCGACGTTACCCCCGACCTGACCAGCAAGCTGGCCGGCATCGATGCCGCCATCCGCGTGCGCATCCTGTAAAGCAATAGAAAATTTAAAATACGCAAAAGGAGCCTGTCATCACGACAGGCTCCTTTTGCGTATAAAGAAAAATGATGAAATGCTTATAAGTATTTGTTGATGTAGTCAGCCGTTACAAAGAAGTTGGTTATGCGGGTATTGGTATCCAGCATATCCAGGTAGTTGGTCTGCAAGGCCTGGTTCTGTTCGATTTGTGCCAGGGAACGAAGATGTGCGTTATGGTTTTCCTGAAGTGCTTCCATTTGGGCGTCTTGCTTGGCGAGGATCATGCGCTGGTTAAGAATGGTCTCGGTTTGTTGGGCAATAATCTGGTTGAGTTTGGCGATGATTTGGTCGAGCAGCATGGTCTGGATGATTTTATCCAGATCAGTTTCCTGACAGCTGCTGAAATAATCGTAGAGGTAATAAGCGTAGTAAATCGTGCGGTAGCGGTTTGGGATGATGTTGACATTGTAGGCATCGGCAAGTTTTTGCTGAATCTCTTGCAATTGAGCCAGTGTACTATTGTAAGTTGGGGTGATTTGGTCGAGGTCGGCCTGACATTGTGAGGCGCGCTGCTGGAGGGCTTCGTATTCGGCAACTTCTTTCTCAAAATTGAGCTGATTTTTCTCGACTTCGGATTTGTAAGAACTTTTCTTTTCCAGAACAATTAAAAGCTCTAAGCCTGATACGAACAGAAATCCGGCGATACCTAGAAATTTTCCAATCAGGGGAAGGTGGTACACCACGAATGCACAAAAATAAAGCCAAATTGTGTTAGCATAATCGCCGAATTCCATACCCTCAAAGATGGAAAACTGTGGGATTTCTTTTGAAGTGGGGAATCGACGGCATTGATAGCTAGAGATGCCATCTTTGTCTTTCTTGATCCTTTGGTAAAGGGAATTCGATGTAACTTGCACCTTATTCCTCAACAACTCCATACTATACACATCCCGTAAGTACTGCACAAGGATTTCATGATTGTAGCAAGCCATCTGAAGCGACACCGTCCTTTATAAACATACTAATATATTCCTATAATAAATATATTATAGGAATATATTTCGCTTGTCAACCGTTCTATAGGAATTTTATAGTAAATTTATATAGAAAAGGGTGGTGAAATATGAACCGCATCAGAGATTTACGAGAGGACATGGACCTGCGCCAGGTCGATGTTGCAGAAGCAACCGGGATAGACCAGAAAACGCTCTCGAACTATGAAAACGGCAAAACGCAGCCGGACGCAAGGGCACTGATTGCGCTGGCTGACTTTTTCCATGTAAGCATTGATTATCTAGTTGGCAGAACGGATATGCCATCGCTTGATGCGCAGAGTATTTCCGATGAGCTGCTGAAAGTGCAAATGCAGTTGGAGAAAATAAAAAGTGAACTCCTGAAATAGTACGTTCTTTATAAGTCTCCTATGATAAACACAAGAAAAACATGTACGGCTCCCCTGCCACGGGGAGCCTTTTGCGTTACCAGCGGGTGTGCTGGACGGCCTTGTCCAGGTCGGCCAGGGTCTTTTCCGCGCCCTTGGCCAGCTTGTGGACGGTCTTGCGCATCATGCGCTGGTCCTGGGTGGCAAGGCAGACGGCCGCCGCACCCACAGCCATGCCGACAGCAGTGCCGGCCATTGTCGAAAACTGCATAACAATGCCTCCTTTTCGGGTCCTCGTGCCTAGCATGCCCCGGGTAGGCGCGGCTATGCAGCAAAATGAGGCGGAAAAATCAGGCAAAAAAGCAGGTTCGCCCAATTCAGCCTTTTTTTATGCGGCGGTTTATGGTAGAATAGCAGTGTTGAAAAAGGAACAAACGCGAACGAACAAAAGGAATCTGACCATGTCCAATGCACCCAAAACTGTATTAGCCATCCATGACCTGCCGGGCTTTGGCCGGGCGGCGCTGTCGGTCATCGTGCCGGTGCTGTCCTGCCTGGGCGTGCAGGCGGTGGCGCTGCCCACGGCGGTGCTGTCCACCCACACGGGCGGGCTGGGCACCCCGGCTAAGCTCTCCAACCCCGGTTACGGCCCTGCGGCGCTGGCGCATTACCAGCGGCTGGGCCTGCGGTTTGACTGCATCTACTCCGGCTATCTGGCGGACCCTACCCAGGCCAAGCTGGTGGAGCAGGCCTTTGAACTGTGGCCCCGCGCCTTAAAAGTGGTGGACCCGGTGCTGGGCGACGGCGGGCGGCTGTACAAGGGGCTGGGGGCCGATATGGTCCCGGCTATGTACAACCTGTGCAGCAAGGCGAACCTGATCGTGCCCAACGTGACCGAGGCTGCACTGCTGCTGGGCGACCCGCTGCCCGGTGTGGGCAGCAGCGAACAGGCGGCCGAGCAGGCCGCGCGGCTGACCCGCATCGCCCCGCAGGTGGTGGTCACCGGTGTGACGGGCCTCTCCGACGGGCGGTGCATCGGCTGTGTGGGCGCGGCCCGCGGTGGGCAGGGATACTCGGTCAAGACGCCGCTGATCCCCCGCATGTACCACGGCACCGGGGATATTTTCGGTGCGGTGCTGGTGGGGCGCATTTTGCAGGGCAACGTGCCCCAGGCCGCCGTGCAGGCGGCGGCTGCGTTCGTGAGTGAGTGCATCCGCCAGACGCCCGAAGGCACCGACGAACGTCTGGGCGTATGGCTGGAAGCCGCCCTGCCCAAACTGATGCAGCAATAAAATAATGTGAGGATGTACATAAACCTATGCCAACTTTGAACATTGTACTGGTGGAGCCGCAGATCCCCCAAAACTCCGGCAACGTCGCCCGCACCTGCGCGGTGACCGGGGCACGGCTGCACCTGGTGGGGCCGATGGGCTTTACCGTGGACGACAAAAAATTGAAGCGAGCCGGGCTTGACTATTGGCACCATCTTGATATAACATATTATAAAGATCTCGCGAATTTTTTTGCCAAAAATCAGGGGCCGTTTTTCTACTTTACCTCCAAGGGACCGCGCCGCCACGTGGACGTACAGTACCCGGACGGCGCTTACCTGGTATTTGGCCGCGAAGATGCAGGTCTGCCGGAGGAACTGCTGGCCGCCCATGAGGCCGATTGCGTGCGCATGCCGATGCGCCGCGGCGAGCGATGCCTGAACCTTTCCAACGCTGTTGCGGTAGGTGCCTACGAGGCTTTGCGGCAGTGGGATTTTGCCGACCTGGAGACCCGCGGCCAGCTGACCCGTTATGAATGGAGTGAGGACGTAAAATGAGCAAGATCGGTTTTTTGACGGATTCCTGTTCCGATATTCCGCAGGAGCTTGCGGACAAATACGGCATTGAGGTGGTGGGTTTCCCCATCAACCTGGATGGCACCGAGTATATGGAGCGCAAGGACTTTACCAACGACCAGTTTTATGAGATGATGCGCAAGGCCCAGGGCGTGCCCACCACCGCCGCCATCACCCAGCTGCAGTGGTGCGAAATTTACGAGCGCTATGTGGACGAGGGCTACACCGATCTGGTGCACCTGAGCATCAACGCCGCCGGTTCCAGCACCTACAACAACGCCATCAAAGGCGCCGAGATGCTGGCTGAGGAGCGCCCTGACCATAAGCTGAAGATTCAGATCATTGACAGCCACACCTATTCGATGCCCTACGGCTGGTATTTCTGCGAGTGCGCCCGCAAGGTGCGCAACGGCGGCGAGCTTTCCACCTGTGTGGACGAGCTGAAGCGCAAGCTGGACTGCGTGGAGATCTGCCTGGCGGCTTACAGCCTGAAGCAGATGAAGAAGTCCGGCCGCGTCAGCGCTGCCGCTGCCGTGGTGGGCGACCTGCTGGGCATCCGTCCCATCATCAGCCTGAACGCCGGTGTCTCCAAGGTCGAGGCCAAGGTGCGCGGTGATGCCGCTGTGCCCCCGGCCATGATCAAATGGGTGGAGAGCCGCGTCGACTCGATGAAGGACACCCCCTACATGGTGGCCTACACCTCCAGCACTGCCAAGCGGGACGAGCTGGTGAAGCTGTGCAAAAAGACCTTTGGCCATGCGCCGATGATCGTCTTCCAGCTGGGTGGCGTGGTCAGCGCCAACACCGGCCCGGACGGTATTGCCATTGTATACGAGGGCAAGCCCCGCAACCTGGAGGCTTATGCCCCGGAACTGCCGTAATTTTAGGGATGAGCAACAATCGCAGGCTCTCCCCCACCCGCTTTGCGGGACCGCTTACGCGGCCGGGCCCCTCTGTCGCTGCGCGGCATCTCCCCACACTGTGGGGCGTCACCCGCGCAGAGGGGGCCTTTACAAAAGAAAATGAGATTTTCGCCGCAGCCTATTGCAAGGGGCTGCGGCTTTTGTTATAATAATCTTTTGTTGAGCAACTTAGGATTTTAGGCTCCGCCGCAGTTTTGCGGCGCAAACCGATAGCAGGCTGGCGGTCTGCTATACGGTCAAAATCTATCCGCCGGAGTATTATATGAATCAGAAATCCATGTCCGTCAAGCGCCTTGTGCGCTGTGCTGTCATTGCAGCGCTCTACGTTGTGCTGTGCCTGGTGCTGCAGCCGTTCTCCTACGGCGCGGTGCAGGTGCGTGTGGCCGAGGCATTCTGCCTGCTGCCTGTCTTTGGCGCCGAGTATATCATCGGCGTCACGCTGGGCTGCTTTCTGGCTAACCTGCTGGGCTCGACCGTGATCGACGTCATCTTTGGCACGCTGGCTACCCTGCTGGCCTGTCTGGTCACCTACAAGCTGCGCGATGTGCGCATCAAGGGGCTGGCCATTCCGGCGTCCCTGCCGCCTGTTATCTTTAATATGATCATCGTGGGCGCGTTCGAGATCACCTTCTTCTTCTCGGATAGTGCCCCCACGGCCGCCATGGCTGCGTTCAATGCGGTCACGGTCGGCATCGGCGAGGTCATCAGCTGCACGATCCTGGGCGTGGCCCTGGTCAAGCTGATCGAGACCAACGCCAGCCTGAAGAAGATCTTTACAGAAGAATAATGAGGTAACCTATGCGCCCGGAACTGATTTTGTGGGATTGGAACGGTACCCTGCTGGATGATGTGGAACTTTGTGTAGACGCGCTCAACCGTCTGCTGGAAAAGCATGCCTATCCGCAGCGGTACGACCGCGATCAGTACCGGGCAATTTTTGGTTTCCCGATTGAAGAATATTACGTCCGCGCCGGGTTTGACTTCAGCCGCCACAGCTTTGCCATGCTGGCCGAGGAATATATGGACGACTACATCCCTGCCAGCGCGGCCTGCCCGCTGGCAGAGGGGGCGATAGAAGCGCTGGATGCCTTCCGCGCGGAGGGGCTGCGGCAGGTGATCTTATCGGCCAGCCCGGTGCCCACGCTGACCCGCCAGGCCGGGGAACGCCATGTGACGGGTTACTTTGACCGCCTGCTGGGTCTGGGCGACATCTACGCCAAAAGTAAGGTGGAACTGGGCCAGCGCTTTATGCAGGAGGAGGGCATCGACCCTGCCCGCGCAGTGATGATCGGGGATTCGGTACACGATTTTGAGGTGGCGCAGGCCATGGGAACGGCCTGTGTGCTGCAATGCAGCGGCCACCAGAACCGGCAGACGTTGGCAGCCACCGGCGCACCGGTAGTAGAGGGCCTGCGCGAAGCCGCGCAGTTGATCTTGGGGTAAAGGCAACACCGCACAATTCCCGCCTGACGGCTTAAGCACCGCTCTGGCGGCTGCGGCACGGCATCTGCGTTGCCAAAATGCTCGATAATACACAAAGTATTATCTGCGCTTTTGGCTTAGCATCTGCCGCACCTCGCTCGCCGTATCGGCACTTAGAATTATGCGGTATTGCCTAAAGTATTATAGTAAGGGGAAGGTAAAATGTCTGACCGTGTAAAAGGTGCCTGCCTGACGATGGGTGGTGCGGCATGCTGGGGTGTTTCGGGCTGCATGGGACAGTACCTGTTCACCCGCGAAAACATGGACTCCACCTGGCTGGTGCCTATCCGGCTGTTTCTGGCTGGGCTGATCTTGTGCACGTTCTACTTTATCAAGGACCGCAGGATGCTGTTCGACCCGTGGAACGCGAAGAAAAATCCCCGCAACCTGCTGGATCTGCTCATTTACGGCCTGGCGGGCGTAAGCTGCTGCCAGTTCACCTACTTTTTGACCATCCAGCTTTCCAGCGCGGGCATGGGCACCATTTTGCAGGACCTCTCCCCCGCCATCATTCTGCTGGTGGTCTGCATCCAGCAGCACCGCGGGCCGCGTCTGTTTGAAATTTGCAGCATTTTGTTGGCCCTCATCGGCGTGTTTCTGCTTACCACTCACGGCAGCCTGACCGACCTGGCTATCAGCCCGGCCGCGCTGCTGTCCGGCATTGCCAGCGCCTGCTGCGTGGTCATCTACACCATGTGGCCCAAAAAGCTGCAGCAGCAGTACCCCACCCCCATGCTGCAGGGCTGGGCATTCTTGATGGGCGGCACGATGTTCGCCCTCATCTTCCGCCCCTGGACGGTGAACTACGTGCCCACCGCCATGGGCGTGTTCGGCATCTTTACCGTGGTGGTGCTGGGCAACGTGCTGGCGTTCAGCCTGTACATGTCAGGCGTGCCGCTCATCGGCCCCCAGCGGTCGAGCCTGTACAGCTTTGCCGAGCCGGTCACCGCCGCCATCATCAGCACGCTTGTGCTGGGCAGCCCCTTTACCGTGTGGGATGCCATGGGTTTTGGCTGTATTTTCCTGATGCTGGTGCTGCTGAGCCTGCCCGCCAAGGCTAAAAACTAAATATATTTGTAATTACACCCGCGCAGGTTTGACAGCAAGCCCTGTGCGGGTGTATTATAGTAGGGTATGTAAGTGCTATATAGCTGCCCTGTCCCGGGCGGCGGAAAATACAGGGGATTTTATAATGTCTTTTTTTGAAAAACTGTTTGGTTCCTTCTCGGACAAGGAACTGAAGCGCATCAACCCGCTGAAGGACAAGGTCCTGGCCCTGGAGCCGGAGATGCAGAAGCTGACCGACGAGCAGCTGCAGGCCAAGACGACCGAGTTCAAGGCGCGCCTGGAAAAAGGCGAAACGCTGGACGACCTGCTGCCCGAGGCTTTTGCCGTCTGCCGTGAGGCTGACTGGCGTGTGCTGGGCATGAAGCCCTACCCCGTGCAGATCATCGGCGGCATTGTGCTGCACCGCGCCTGCATCGCTGAGATGCAGACCGGTGAAGGCAAGACCCTGGTGGCCACCATGCCCGTTTACCTCAATGCCCTGACCGGCAAAGGCGTGCATGTTGTCACCGTCAACGATTACCTGGCCCGCCGCGATAGTGAGTGGATGGGCAAAGTCTACCGCTTCCTGGGCCTGACCGTCGGCCTGGTGGTGCACGGCGTTGAGGCCAACGACCGCAAGGCCGCCTACGCTGCTGATGTCACCTACGGCACCAACAACGAGTTCGGGTTTGATTACCTGCGCGATAACATGGTCGTTTACAAGGCCAACATGGTGCAGCGCGGCCACGCCTACGCCATCGTCGACGAGGTGGACTCCATCCTCATCGACGAAGCTCGTACCCCGCTGATCATCAGCGGCAAGGGCGAGGACTCCAGCGTGATGTACAAGCGCGCCGACGACTTTGCCAAGACACTGAAGAAGAGCGTTATCGTGGAACTGGACGACAAGGTAGCCGCTGAGGAGCAGGTCGACGGCGATTATGTCGTGGACGAAAAGCGCAAGACCGCTACTTTGACCGAATCCGGCGTGCAGAAGGCCGAAGCCTTCTTCCATGTGGAGAACCTGGCCGACGCCGACAATATGTCCCTGCGCCACTACATTGACGGCGCCATCAAAGCCCGCGGCGTTATGCACCGTGACATCGACTATATCGTCAAAGAGGGCGAGGTCATCATCGTTGACGAGTTCACCGGCCGTCTGATGTATGGCCGCCGCTTCAACGACGGCCTGCACCAGGCCATCGAGGCCAAGGAAGGCGTGACCGTTGCTGCCGAGAGCAAGACCTTGGCCACCGTCACCTTCCAGAACTACTTCCGTATGTATGACAAGCTGGCCGGTATGACCGGTACGGCTTCCACCGAGGCTGACGAGTTCAGCGAGATCTACGGCCTGAACATCGTCAGCATCCCCACCAACAAGCCCCGCGCCCGCAAGGACTTGCCGGACAGCGTGTACAAGACCGTCAACGGCAAGTACAACGCCGTCATCGAGCAGGTGGCCGAATGCCACGCCAAGGGCCAGCCCGTTCTGGTCGGCACCGTCAGTGTCGAAAAGAGCGAGGCTCTCTCCAAGCTGCTGAAGAAGAAGGGCATCGAGCATAACGTGCTGAACGCCAAGCAGCACGAGCGCGAAGCCGAGATCGTCGCCCAGGCCGGTAAGCAGGGCGCTGTGACCATCGCCACCAACATGGCCGGCCGTGGTACCGATATTATGCTGGGCGGCAACGTGTCCTACATGGCCAAGGCCGCTCTGCGCAAGGAGCTGAGCCGCGACCTGACCAAGGACCTGGCCCAGCTGAAAGACGAGTACGAGCACGCCAAGGCCCGCGCCAAGGCTGCCGGTACCGAGCTGCCCACCCCGCCGGAGGAGACCATCGACGCCCAGCTGGAGCACCTGATGACCGAGTGCGACGGCCACGCCGAGACCGAGGACGCCGCCGTACTGCATGCCCGCCAGCGCTTTGAGGAGCTGTGCGAGGAGTTTGAGCCGGAAATCAAGCGCGAAGCTGCTGCTGTGCGCGAGGCCGGCGGCCTGTTCATCATCGGTACCGAGCGCCACGAGAGCCGCCGTATCGACAACCAGCTGCGCGGCCGTGCCGGCCGTCAGGGCGACCCCGGTGCTTCTCGCTTCTTCCTCAGCCTGGAAGATGACCTGATGCGCATCTTCGGCGGTGAGCGCGTGCAGAACCTGATGGACAGCCTGGGCTTGGAAGAGGATGTGCCCATCGAGAATAAGCTCATCACCAACACCATCGAGAGCGCCCAGAAGAAGCTGGAAGCCTCCAACTTTGCCATCCGTAAACAGGTGCTGCAGTACGACGACGTCATGAACCAGCAGCGCGAGATCATCTACAAACAGCGCCAGATGGTGCTGGACGGTGAGGACATCAGCGACAAGCTGCATGAGATGATGCGCCAGTCCATCGACGACGCCTGCACCAACTACCTGAACGGTGAGACCGCCGACGATTGGGATTTCGCCGGTCTGCGCCGCCACTTCATGAACTGGCTGTGCCTGCCCAGTGACTTCAACTACACCAAGGACCAGCTGGAGGACCTGACCAAGGAGGGCATCGCCGACGAGCTGTATAAGCGCGGCATGGACATCTTGACCGCCAAGGAGAAGAAGTACGGCTCCAAGACGATGCGCGAACTGGAGCGTATCTGCCTGCTGCGCAACGTCGACTCCAAGTGGATGGATCACATCGACAACATGGATCAGCTCAAGCAGGGCATGGGCCTGCGCGGCTACGGCCAGCATGACCCCGTGGTCGAGTACCGCATTGAAGGCTTTGCCATGTTCGATGAGATGATCGCCTCCATTCGTGAGGATGCCGTGCACATGCTGCTGACCATCGAGATCCGCCAGCAGAACGCCGAGCCGAAGCGTGAGCAGATCGCCAAGCCCACCGGCGAGGGTGCACCCACCCAAGCTGGCACCAAGGGTGCCGCCCCCGTGCGCGTGACCAAGATCGGCCGCAACGATCCCTGCCCCTGCGGCAGCGGCCTGAAGTGGAAAAAGTGCACCTGCAAAGAGTACCACCCCGACCTGTAAACCAAAAGCCAAGGCGCACCGTTACATGGCGGTGCGCCTTTTTAAGTATGAGGTATGTTTATGAAAGCACGTATCATCCAGGAGCCGCGGTGTGTGCTGCTGTGGCGGTTTGACGAGAAAAGCGCCGGGTATGACGCCCTGGCCCATGCAGCGCGGGCCTATAAGCTGAAGATCCGCTGCATCGGGGACGGCGACCTGGCCGCCAAGGTGGGCGACCTGTGCCAGGGGCTGCCCTCCCCTGCCTTTGCGCCGTTCATTAAGGTCAGCGACCGCCCCGCCATGATCGTGAGCGGCCTGCGCCACGATACCGGCGAGCTGGGGCATTTCCTCGACCTCGTCAAGGCGGGCGGGGCGGAGTTCCCGCTTCGGGGCATGGTGACCCCTACCAGCAAAAACTGGACGCTGCTGCAGCTTTTGCAAGAGCTGAACAGCGAGCACGAGACCGTGGCCGGGGGCAAAGCATGAAGCGGCTGCTGGCCCTGGGGCTGGCGGCGATCTGCCTGGCCTGTGCCCTGCCCCTGACCGCCTGCACGCCCCAGCAAAAGCTGTACAGCGTCAGCTGGTTCGATATGTTCGACACTGTCACGATGGTGCAGGGCTACGCCGCCAGCCAGGAAGAATGGGACACCCAGGCCGATGCCCTATACGACGATTTGGAGCATTACCACCAGCTGTTTGACATTTACCACCACTACGACGGCATGGTGAACCTGTACGACGTCAACGCCCGTGCCGGGCAGGAACCGGTGCAGGTCAGCCGGGAGTTATTCGACTTTTTGCAGCTGTGCAAGACCAGCGGTAAGACACTGGCGGGCGGTGCGGTGAACATTGCGGCGGGGGCTGTGCTGAGCCTGTGGCACGATGCCCGCGAGAGCGAGAATCCTGCCCCGCCTGCGGCAGATGCCATCTCCGAAGCCCTGCAGCACTGCAACTTGGACGACCTGCTGCTGGACTCCGGCACCCTGACGGTGGCCTTTGCCGACCCGGCCATGACGCTGGACGTGGGAGCTGCCGCCAAGGGCTACACCGCTGTGCAGGCGGGCCAAGCAGCCCGGGAGCGCGGGCTGACCCATGCCCTGCTGAACATGGGCGGCAACGTCTACACCACCGGCCCCAAGGCCGACGGCAGTGCCTGGCGCGTGGGGGTGGAAAACCCCTGGCCCGGTGAGGATGCGCCGCAGTACGTGCAGACCGTGGAGCTGACCGGCGGCGACTCGCTGATCGTCAGCGGTGATTACCAGCGGTACTTTACCTACGAGGGCAAACGCTACTCCCACCTGATTGATTTGACCACAGGCTGCCCGGCTGCCTATTACAGCAGCGTTGCGGTGTATTCCAGCCCGGATGAGGGGCTGGGAGACTTGTTCTCCACCGCCCTTTTCTGCCTGCCGCCGGAGCAGAGCCGGCAGGTGGCCGATGACAACGGCCAGGCCGTGCTGTGGCTGGGCACGGACGGCGAGGTTGCCGCCCAGACCGACAACTGGCCGGGTAAAGCAGTATAACCAATAGCAGATAAAAAACAAAGCACCGCTGTACGTGAAATTTACGTACAACGGTGCTTTTGCTATATGTGCTGAAAAGCCTCCCTCTGCGAGGGAGGTGGCCCGAAGGGCCGAAGGGAGAAACTTTGCCTTAAGCTCTCTCCCCCACCCGCTTCGCGGGGGCCCTCTCCCAGAGGAGGCCTTCAAGGGGTGGTAATTTATTGTTCCGCGCTCAGCAAGATGCGGTCGTTGTCCAGTGCGTGGCCGACATTCTCGGCAAAACGCTGCAGCAGGCCGTCCACGGTCATGTGGGCGCGCTCCTCGTCGGCTACGTCCAGCACGATGCGGCCATGGTCCATCATCAGCGTGCGGTTGCCCAAGGTAAGGGCGTCGTGCATGTTGTGGGTGATCATCAGACAGGTGATGTGGTTCTCCGCCACAATCTTTTTGGTCAGATCCAGCACCTTTTCCGCCGTGGCGGGGTCCAAAGCGGCGGTGTGTTCGTCCAGCAGCAGCAGCTTGGGGGTGACGAGGGTCGCCATCAGCAGCGTCAGTGCCTGGCGCTGGCCGCCGGAGAGCAGGCCGACGGGCTGTTTCATGCGGTCCTCCAATCCCAGACCCAGGGCGGAGAGCTTCTCGGCAAAGAGGTCGCGATCCTTTTTGGAGATGCGGGAGAAGGACGACGTGTGCCCGGACGCCCGCAGGTAGGCCAGCGCGAGGTTTTCCTCAATGGTCATGTGGGGGGCCGTGCCGCGCAGCGGGTCCTGGAACATGCGACCGATGTACTTGGAGCGGCGGTAGTCCGGCATAAACGTGATGTCCTGGCCATCCAGCGTGATGGTACCAGTATCCGAGATGAACTCGCCTGCAATGGCGTTGAACATTGTGGACTTGCCTGCGCCGTTGGAGCCGACGATGGTGGCAAAGTCGCCGTCCTTCAAGTTCAGGTCGATCTTTTGCAGAGCCAGCTTTTCGTTGACGGTGCCGGGGTTAAAGGTTTTGCTGATGTTTTTCAGTTCAAGCACGGCGGGCACCTTCTTTCTCGGCTTGGGAGCGGCGGCGGCGGAACGCCGCGCGGGACCGGATGGTGGGGGCGGCGATGGCCAGCGCCACGATGACGGCGGAAATCAGCTTGAGACACTCCGACGGGACGTTGGCGCGCAGGGCCAGCGCGATGATGAAGCGGTAGATGACACTGCCTGCCACAGCCGCCGCGGCCTTGGCCCACATGCCGCCACGGCCAAACAGCGTCTCGCCTATGATGAGGGACGCCAGGCCGATGACCACCATGCCGGTGCCCAGGTTGACGTCGGCAGATTTCTGGTACTGGGCCAGTACGGCGCCGGAAAGGGACGTCATGGCGTTGGAAATGCACAGGCCAATCGTGATGGTGAACGCCGTGTTGATGGAGGAGGCACGCACCATGTCGGGGTTATCGCCGGTGGCGCGGATGGAAAGGCCCATCCGGGTGCCCAGGAACAGGATCAACAGCAGGCAGACGACCACGGTGATGACCGCGGCCACCAGCAGCTTGTACGGGAACACATCGCCAAAAAGCGCCTGCGCCATCGTAAAGATGGTCTGCGTTTTCAGCATTGGCACGTTGGAGGAAAAGCCCATAACCGCCAGGTTGACGGTGTACAGCCCCGTGTTGGTGATGATGCCGGCGAGGATCGACGGCACGCCCAGGCGGGTTTGCAAAGTGGCTGTGACAAAACCGGAAGCCGCACCGGCGGCAATAGCCAAAAACAGACCCAGCACCGGGTGCCCGGACACCGCGGCGGTAGCCGAGACCGCGCATCCCAGGGTAAAGGTGCCGTCGGTACTCATATCGGCGATATTTAAGATACGGAAGCTGAGGAACAGCGCCATAGCCACCAGTGCGTAGATGAAGCCAAGCTCCAGCGCACTGAAGACGGTTGCAGCGGTAAACATGGGCAAAACGTCCTTCCTGATTTGATGGGGTACTGTATAAAAAGGGAGGGCAGCTCGGCGTGGGCCTTGCCTGCACCTCCCTTTGGGGAGTTACGATTTATTCGGCGGTGGTCTCAACTTCGACCACGGTGCCGGCCAGATCATTGAAAGCGCTGTAGTCCAGGTCCAGGGCTGCGGCGGTCTCGGTGTTGACGGTGATGATGCCGCCGTCCATGACGTGGTACTCAGGCACGGTGCCGGTCTCCAGGATGTCCAGCGCCATATCGGCGGTGTAGGTGCCCAGTTCGGTATAGTTGACGCCGCAGGTGGCGAAAGCGCCGGCGGTGACGAAGCTGTCGGCACCGGTGTAGAACGGGATGCCCGCATTGGTCAGCGTCTCAGAGACGGCAGCGGCGGCGGCCATGACCACGTTATCCGTGGGGGTAAAGACGGCGTCGACCTGGTCCACCAGGGCGTTGGCGGCGGTCATGATCTCATCGTTGGTGTTGCCGGTCTTTTCTACGTAAGCGATGCCCTTGGCATCCAGGTAAGCCTTGGCCTCGGCAATGGGGGTGGTGGAGTTGGCCTCGGAGTTGGAGTAGAGCAGGCCGATGGTCTTGGCCTCGGGCTGGACGGCGAAGATCATGTCCATGATGGACTGGGTGTTCAGCGCGTCGGAGGTGCCGGTGACATAGTCGATGTCGGTCAGGTCAGCGGCGGCGGGGTCCGAGATGGCGGCGTAGATGACCGGGGTCTTGGTGGACTCGCAGGCGGTGGCCATGCACTGGGCGGCCAGCGTGGCGATGGGAATGACGGCATCGTAGCCATCGGAGACGACCTGGGTGCCGATCTGGTTCAGCGTGGTGGCGTCGTTCTGGCCATTGAAATCCTTGTACTCAATGGTGATGCCCTTCTCGGCGGCCTTGGCGTCCAGCTCGGCCTCGATGGCGGTGCGGATCTCATCCAGGCTGGCGTGGTCCAGCTGCTGGACGATGGCAACCTTGTAGGTGGTGGCGTCGGCGGTGGATCCCGTGGTGGAATCTGCCGCGGCGGAAGAAGCAGTGCTTTCGGCAGCAGAAGAAGCGGTAGAAGCGGAGGCACCGCAGGCGGACAGAGAAGTGAGCATAGCGGCGGCGGTCATAACAGCAACGAACTTTTTCATGGTAATTACTCCTTGTTTTGTAAATTGGTTTGTTGTTTGGCAAGATTTACAAAACAGATTGCCATCGCTCTTTCAAAGTAATGTGTTTCATCGTTCATTTCCCCTCTTGTGCTGCGTAAGGAATAAAAACTGCCCTTGCACAGAAATCCTCCTGTGCAAGGGCAGATAACAATTTATCTGTGGTGCCACCTTGCTTGCCGCAACTATAAACTGCGGCCACTCTGTAGGGAACCAACATTCCCCTGCCCTGTAACGGGAGCTGCCCGTCAGCGGATACTCAAGGCCTTGGCCTTTTTCCCCGTGCCCTCCGCGAACCATTATGCTGTCCCGCTTTGCGCCCCATTCCCAGCAACAGGGGCTCTCTGTGGCTGCGCTGTCAGCTTTACTTTCGCTTCATTGGTTTAAAGCATTTATACCACACTGTTCCCGTTTTGTCAACGGCTTTTTGCAAAAAACTTTTTAAGAATCTGTATCTTCTTCTGCATTTGCCGTTGTATCGTCCACTTTATCGTGTAGGATCAGCAGCTTGGCGGCCCACTCCCCTGCCGGGGTGTCGGTGTTTTCCATAAAGGCGGCGCTGGCGGCAAAGGGGCTGTCCTCGCCGTCCAGGGCCAGCAGCAGGTCTTTGCCCGGCACGGCGGATTTGCCCAGCCAATCGGCAAAGCTGTCGGCGTCCCACAAAGCAGCATCGCTGGGGGCAAACGTGCCGCCATACTCCCACTCGCCGCACAGGGACACGATGGGGCAAAGCTGCTCGTCGGATTTAGCAAGCACTTCCTGCATGCGGGCGGCCAGGGTGCCGTCCACGGGCAGCAGGTCATCCACGCCGGTAAAGGCCAGGATCTTGGCGTCCGGGTAAGCTTTCAACGCCTGCTGCAGGTCGTAGGCCAGCAGACCCGCGCCCTCGTCGGCGTTGATGCTGCCCATCATGCCCTGATACAGGCGGTAGACCAGCATATATTGGTCACCGAAATAGCGCTGCATCTGGCGGGGATACTTCTGCATGGCGGTCTTGAACCAGTAGGCGGACTCGCGGGCAGTGCCGGTCTTAATGGCGCTGATGGCCTCGGCAATTTCCGGCTCCGGCGTGTTCCAAATCTGGCTGGCCAGCGTTTCAAGCGCCTGGCCAATGACGGCATCGCTTTTATCAGTGCCCATGCCTACGGCGTGCAGGCGGCCGGGATAGCTGGCGTAGACGGCCTGCCACATGGCTTTGGCATCATCGCGGTCAGCCTTGGGCAGTACGGCCAGGTAGCGGTCCAGGCTGGCGGCCGCGCCGGTCTGTAAGTAGTTGTCCAGCAGCGCACCGGCGGCGGGGCCGTAGGGGACGGCCACCACGCTGACGCCATGGGATTGCAAAGAGGTGATGAGGTTTTGCTGCACCTCGGCCGCACGGGCATCCTCCAGCCCGGCCAGGAACAGCCGGTAATCGGCGTTGCCAAAGTCGGAACTGTCCAGCGGGTAGCTCAGATCGACGGTGTGCAGGTTGGATTTGAGATAGTCTGCCGTGGGGTCGGACGCCTTCACAGCGGTCTCACGTGTGGCGGTGTCGGCCAGGCCCTCGGCCTCCTGTGCGGCGGTCTCCGGCGTGGCGGCAATGACCTCCTCGGCGCTCTTATCATTGTACAAAAAGTCTTGCAGGGCGGTGGTATTTACGTACCAGTCCGGGTCGTACATCAGGCGGTTGTCCATACCGGTGCGTACGCCGTAGGTGCCCTGCAAGGGCATGGAAAGCTGCTTTACATCGCAGCCCAAAAAGCCCGGCAGCTGCACCAGCAGCGCGGCGATCTCGGTTTTGGTAAAGTTGGTCTGTACCAGGGGCAGCATGGTGTTCAGCAGGTTGTCCAGCTCGGTGACGCTGGCGTTCTGGATCTGATCCAGAACGGCCTGGATAACGGTGCGCTGGCGCTCGATACGGTGCCAGTCGTTGTCGATCTTGCGCAGGCGGGCGTACTGCAGGGCGGTGTAGCCGTCGAAGTGGTTGAGGCCCGGGTCCACGTGGTTGACGATGAGCATCGAGTTGGAGGGCACTTCCCAGTTCAGGGCCTTGGCTTCCATCTCAGTGATGTCGATGTCCACGCCGCCCACGGCGTTCACGATCTGCACGAAGGAGTTGAAGTTGATGCGGACATAGTGGTCCACCTGCACGTTGAAGCAATCCTCCACGGTGTCCATGGTCAGCTTGGCACCGCCGTAGCGGAAGGTGTGGGTGATCCAGTCATACTCGCCCTCGTAGCCGTCCAGCAGGATGGGCACGCCGAGGCCGCGCTCGATGGAGACCAGGCGGATGGCGTGGTCCTTGATGTCCAGCGAGACAAGAATCAGGCTGTCGGCGCGGGCGTCCTCACTGAACTCGGTGGTGTCCTTGGTGCCGTCCAGCTGGTTCAGGTGGGTGAAGGCGTCGGCATCGTTGACGGCCTCGGTGCGCTCGTCGGTGCCGATGAGCAGGATGTTCAGCACATCGTCGTCGGCAAAGGGGCTGCCCTCGGGCATGGTCATCTCGTCGTCGCTATGTACCAGACCGGACCCATCCAGGTCCTGATCCTCGTCCGCATCGATAGTGCCCATCGAGTCAACACTGCCGTCGTTGTAGTGCAGCAGGTCCAGCTTGCCGTTGACGTACAGCGTTGCCAGCCCGGCCAGCGCCGCCAGCACAATGACAACGACCAGCAGGATCTTGCCCCAGAGGGGCAGCTTCTTTTTGGCGGCCGTGGCGGTCGCGGTGGTTTCGGTTGCTTCATTCTTATTTTCAGTCACGTTCATATACTTCCCTTTTGTAAGCGCCGCCGCGCAGCGCGAAGATCACATGCGTAGTAGAGAAATGCCAGCCCGGCAAAGACGGTAAGCCCCAAAGCACGCCAGGTAAACCAGCCGTGCTGGATGCTGTGGGTGCGCAGCAGCACAAACCATGCGGGGGTCATGCAGGTGGTAAGCGCCAACGGTAAGGCACGCACCAGCGCAGTTTTGCTGCGGATGGAGAGGATGAATAGGGCAATCAGCACCGCCAGCACCGCGAGAGCGGGCCAGAAGAGATGATGGATGTTTAACGTATCGTATAAAAAGCCAAAAATATTACGCCATGTCAATTCCATGCCGTGCCAGGTATCGGCGGTGGTGCGCACCTCGGCCTGGTGCAGGGCATCGGCCAGTACGTTATTGCCGGTGACGGCCCCGGCCAGAGCCCATTTGCCGGCCCAGCATAAAGCGTAGCCGGTGCCCCAGCACAGACTGCCGCCCACGGCCAAGGCGCACTGCGGCACGCCGCCCCGCAGGCGCTGCTGGGGTTCCAGCAGCCAGCAGGTCAGCGGCAGACCTAAGGTGATGATGGGCGTGACCAGCAGGTCGCAGAAAGCTGTCGCCGTGCCCAGCACCAGCAGCCCTAAGCACAGCACATCGCTGCGGCGGGGCTTGGCCAGCACCCAGGCGCAGCCCGCGTAGGCAATCATAAAGCAGGTGAAATACTGCATCTGATGGGGCACGAACCATACACTCACCGCCAACTGGCTGACGGCAAACCACACGGCGGCCCGCAGTCCGCAGCGGCGGCGCAGCTGCACCAGCACCACGGCCAGCAGCGCAAACAGCACGATATACTGTACAATACGCACACCCGTGTAGGGCATAAGCAGCAGCAAAGGCCGCAGCCAGATGAGATACCCGTGCCAGTACCGCGCGTAGGAGAACGGCTCCAGCGCGGGGGCATCGGTACGCTGGGCGCCGGTGGACCAATCCTTTTCTATGTACCAGGCCAGGTCGTCGGCCAGGGTCTCGAAGTTATCCACATTGTAGGCCGTGTTGGTCATCATGGCCTGCAGGGGCGGCAGTTCGTCGGCGCTGGCGGCCTCAAACAGCATCAGTGTGTCGGTGTAGTTGTCCATCTGAAAGAGCTTGAAGCCCAGATATTCCGGGTACAGCCCCTCGTTTTGGATCGTCCGGGCGGAGTCGTAGACATGCTGCCGCACCCGTTCCCCCGGCAGGGCGTAGGCAGCCAGCAGCAGCACAAACAGTATGGCCAGCGTACCGGCGAAGGCGGCCAGTGCCCGCAGGGCAAAGGGACGTTTTTGTTTTTGCGTGCTCACGGCACACCTCCCCATTAAAAAGTACCCCCCTATTATATGCTAAATAGCGACAGCTTTCAACCGGATGAATGTGAAATCCATTTGAATTTTTCCGTGCTATACGGCGTCGGTCTGGCGGGAAACCGACAGTACAATGCCCATTTCTCCCAGCAGCATCATCAGGCTGGTACCGCCGGAGGAAAAAAACGGCAGGCTGATGCCGGTGTTGGGGATGGTGTTGGTGACGACGGCAATGTTTAAGATGGCCTGCAAGACCACCTGCACCACGAACCCCACGGCCAGGAGTGCCCCGAATTTATCCCGCGCACGGATGGCGATAGACATGCCCCGCAGCAGCAGCGCCAGAAAGAGCGCCACGGCCAGCGCCGCGCCGATGAAGCCCAGCTCCTCGCATAGAATCGAGAAGATAAAATCATTCTGCGGCTCGGGCACATAGAGGTACTTTTGGCGGCTGTTGCCCAGCCCCAGCCCGGCCAGCCCGCCGGAGGCAATGGCGTAGAGGCTTTGGATGGTCTGGTGCCCTTCCCCCAGCGGGTCGGCAAAGGGGTCGCGCCAGGAGGCCAGGCGGTCGGCGGCATAGGGCACCAGTTCCGGCAGGGCAAGCACCGCTGCCGCGATGGCCCCTGCCCCCAGGCCGCCCGCCAGCCCAAACCACTGCAGCCCGGTGCCGCCCACAAACATCAGCACCGCGCCGATGGATAAGATCAGCAGCGTACCCGAAAGGTGCGGCTCCAGCAGCATCAGCACCGTCACCACGCCTAAAATCAGCCCGAAGGGCAGCACGCCCCCGGCAAAGCTGTGCATGCGGTCGTGATTCAGCGAGATGATGTGGGAAAACACCAGCACCACGGCAAATTTGGCGATCTCACTGGGCTGCAGGGTGCCTAAACCCGGCAGTACGATCCACCGTTTGCAGCCGTTGTACTCCGGCATAAACAGCACAACGACGAGCAAAATCAGCGACAGCCCCATAACAGGCCAGGCCAGTTTGTGCCACACATGGTAATCCACCAGGCTGGCGGCGTACATGGCCGCTACGCCCAGCGCCGCAAACAATAGCTGCGGGCGGATGTAGGTGTAGGCGTCGCCGCGGCGATAGAGCGCCACTGCGTACCCGGCCGAGAAGAGCATAATAAGCCCATAGCTCAGCAGCGCCAGCAAAACGACGAGGAACGGTACATCCGGGCTGGGCTGTTCCCGCAGGCGGGTGCGCAGGGCGGCAGGGTCAAAGAAAGAAGCGGTCATACAAAATCCCCCTGCGTCCAGTATACGCAGGGGGAAAACAGGCTATGCAGTTTGTGGTTTACACAAGGCCGAAATGGCGCAGGGCCTTGGCGATGCCCTCCTTATCAATATCCGTCGTCACATAGTCGGCGGCGGCTTTGGCGTCGTCACAGGCATTGCCCATGGCCACGCCGATACCGGCATATTCCAGCATGGCGACGTCGTTTCCGCCGTCACCAAAGGCGATGGCTTCGTCCCGGGTCCAGCCAAAATGCTTCAGCATCGCGGCCAGGCCGTTGGGCTTGCCGCCGCCCTCGGGCAGGATATCGGCAAAATCGGGGCTCCACCGCACGGCCAGGCAGCCGGGGCAGCGGCGGAGGAACTCTTCCTCGTAGTTATCGGGCAGAAAGGCGCTGAGCTGGTAGATGGGGTTTTGTGCAATGCGGGCAGCAATGTCAGCGGTCCCCTGCCCCAGCTCCTTGGCAAAGTTGGCACTGCGCTCATCGATGAGATTGAAATAGCAGTTGTCCTTCTCCACAAAGCCGATGGACAGCTTTTCTTTTTCAATATAGGGCAGCAGCGTGCGCAGGGCGGCGGGGTCGATGTACTTGCTGTAGATGACCTCGCCATCCGCCATAAAGCAGTACTGGCCGTTCATGGTGACATAGCCGTCCCAGTTCACCTTTTGCAAAGCGGGCAGATGCGGCAGGTGCACCGGCGGACGGCCCGTGGCGATGAAAATTTTCACGCCGTTGGCCTGCAAGGCGTGCAGCGCCTGCACGGTGGAATCCGGCATTTCGTGGCTACCGAACAGCAGCAGCGTGCCATCGATGTCAAAAAAGGCTGCTCGGATGTGTTTATTCATGTTTCAGATCTCTTTCCATTAGAGCCGCAAGGGCATTGCGGGCTTCAAGCTTACCACGCAGGATAGCGTCCACGCTTTGCACGATGGGCATTTCCGTCTTGTACTTTTTGGCAAGGCGGCAGACGGCGGGCAGGGCGTTGATGCCCTCGACCACCTGGCCCACCTCGGACTTGGCTTCCTCGGCTGTTTTGCCGCGGCCCAGCAGCATACCGGCGTGCAGGTTGCGGCTGTGCATGCTGGTGCAGGTCACGATCAAATCGCCCATGCCGGACAGGCCCGCGAAGGTTTCAGGCTTGCAGCCCATGGCCAGACCCAGCCGGGTCAGCTCGGCGTTGCCGCGGGTGATAAGGGCGGCCTTGGCGTTATCGCCGTAGCCCAGGCCCAGTGCGATGCCGACGGCCAGCGCAATGACGTTTTTGACCGCGCCGCCCAGCTCGGTGCCGCGGCGGTCGGTGTTGGTGTAGACGCGGAAGCTGGGCGCGGTGAAGGCTTTCTGCACGGCCTTGGCGGCGGCTTCATCCTCGCTGGCGGCAACAATTAAAGTCGGCATATCGCGGGCCACTTCCTCGGCGTGGGTGGGGCCGGAGAGGGCCACCACGCGGGCGGTGCGCTTGGCCTTGGCAAGCTCATCCTCGATGATCTCGCTCATCGTCATCAGGGTTTTGTCCTCGACCCCCTTGGCCACGTCCACGATCAGCTGGCCATCCGGGATGTACGTGGCTGCCTTTTTGGCGGTGGAGCGCACAAACGGGGACGGCACCGCAAACAGCAGGATGTCGCGCCCGGTGCAGGCCTCGGCAATATCGGCGGTGTAGTGCATGGCGGAGGGGAGCTCCATACCCGGCAGGTTGGGGTGGCGGCGGGTGGTGCTGAGGGATTTCAGCTCGGCGGGGATCGCGCTCCAAACGGTTACATCGCGGCCGTTGACCGCCAGCAGACGGGCCAGTGCAATGCCCCAGGTGCCTGCGCCGAATACGGCAATTTTAGTCATGGGTGGTTCTCCTTACAAATGGTGTCAGGGTCGCTGCAGCAGGCGTGCCAGGAAGCGGTGCCCCGTGCGTTCTTTCAGCACAGGCTCGGCCTCCAGGGCGACACGCTCGTAGCAGTTGACGATGCGGGTGGACCCATATCGGTGCTCCCGCGGGATGTTGCAGCCGTAGGTCAAATGGATATGACCATGCAGCATCAGCTGGGGATGGTAGCGGTCCAGCAGCTCGTGAAAGACGGTGAAGCCGCGGTGGGGCAGGTCGTTCAAGTCGCCGTAGCCGTGCATCGGCGCGTGGGTGACAAGGATGTCAAACCCGCCGTGGCGGTCGATTTTACCCCGCAGGCGGTTGATGCGCTTGCGCATCTCGGCCTCGGTAAACTGCCAGGCACCGGTGCGGTAGCGGCAGGACCCGCCCAGCCCCACAATGCGCAGCCCGTGGTAGACGAACAGGTCGTCATCCAGGCAGATGGCACCCTCGGGCGGGTGGTGGTCATAGTTTTCGTCATGATTGCCATGCACGTACAAAAACGGCACGGGGACCATGGTGGCAAGATACTCAAGATACTGGCGGTTCAGATCGCCACAGGCTATAATGAGGTCTACGCCCTCGATCTTATCGGGAGTATAGTAATCCCAAAGCGCCTTGCACTCCTCATCGGCAATGCACAGCAGCTTCATAGCGTGGCCTCCTTCTCGGCAGGCAGCTGGTCACGGTGGATACCCTGCATGCGGTACATCGGGCGGGCCTGCTCGGTCAGGTCGTCGTACTCGGGGATGGTGCCGTCCACGGCATCGCACAGATAGTCCATGTGGACGAGCTGCTCCACATCCAGCCCGTGGCGGCCGCTGTTGCGCACCGTACCGTTCTGGTCGGTGATGCGGCAGGCAAACGGGTCGATCATACCGGCGGTGACGCCTGTCCGCAGGATGCGGGCCAGATGCGCCACATCCGAGGGAAGCTCGCGGCTGAGCAGCACGTCCATGACACCGCTGTTCATGCCCCACCAGTAGTTGACGGCGCGGCCGTCGGTGCCGGATTTATCCCGCACCCAGCCGCCGTCCAGCACGCTGTGCACCACATTCTCGTAGAACTGGCCCCAGTGCCAGAAGGGCGTAGCCAGATCTTGCAATACGCCGCCCGGACGGATGAGGAAGGTGCCGAACTCCTGCTGGGGGCGGCCCGGCACCGGTGCGTCGCGGCCCGAAACCACCGTGATGCCCTTGCGGGTAAAGACGGCCAGCGGGTCCTCCTGGTCGGGCAGGCAGGTCCAGCGCAGCTCAATGCGGGCGCGGGGGTTGACCATGCGGGCACCCAGCGCAAAGGCGTTGATGTTGGCGGGCACGCCGAAGCTGGGATAATCCGCCACATAGCCGATGCGGTCGGTGCCGGCCATGGCCCCGGCGATGGCGCCGGTGATGAACTTGGCCTCGTATACGCGGGTGTAATAGGTGCGGATGCTGGCGTAGGGCATCTCCATGGAGCAGTTGAGGATGCGCACCGTGGGGTGCTTGACTGCCGAGCGCAGGCTGGCGCCCACCAGCTTGGGGCTGGTGGTGAATACGATGTCTGCGCCGTTGGAGATGGCGGTTTCAATCAGCAGGTCGGCGTTCCGGCCGGGCACAGCGTTGAAGTAGGCGAAGGTCTCCACCTTGCCCTCAAACACACTGTCCAGCTGGGTGCGGCCAAACTCGTGCTGGCTGGTCCAGGAACTGGTCTCCGGGGTGCGCTCATGGATGAAGGCAACTTTTAAGTGGGTGGGGGCTGCCGGGTGGATGGGCAAAATGCGTTCCAGCAGTTTTGTCTGGGCAGGCTCGGCCGGCTTTTCGCTGACGGTGACGGGGTCATCGTTCTGCAGGGCCAGCACGTCATCCCACAGGGCGTCGATCTTTTGCTGCAGCTCGTTGGGGCTGGCTTTGGTCAGTTCTTCCATCGAGTACAGGCGCAAAAGCAGCAGCAGTACGTCCCCCACAGTGGCGCGCAGCTTGTCGCCGCCCAGGGCGGTGTAGGCCTTCTCGACCCAGTTGTACAGGGACAGGATGGCGGCGCGGTCCTCGGCGGTCCACTTTTCCTCGGGGCCTTTGCCCATGGCCTTTTGCAGGCGGCCGTAGCTGCCGGGCTTGGTAAAGGTCAACAGATAGGTCTGGATGAGCGGATAGTAGTGCATGAACTCATAGTACAGGCGCACTTCCGGGGTATCGTTGTATTTGGGCACCACGCGGGTGACGTTGCCGGTCACGCTGCCGGCCTCGAAGTATTTCAGCACGCTGACGCGCTTGTTGCCCTCCTGCACATAGAAGCGGCCCATGTACTCAAAGCAGCGGATGGGGTCACGGATGCCCTCGTCCACGTGGGCCATGCAAAGGGAGACCCACTTGGAGCCGAACTCGCTCTTTAAATCCAGCAGGGGCATAAAATTGCTGGCAAAAGCGGCGGTGCGGCCTGCCGTTTTGGTGCCGACCACCAGCTTTATCGGGATTTCGACCAGGCCCAGGGGCAGCTGGTTTTCCACCTGCACGTTTTGCAGGATGTCATCCAGCACCGGCAAAAACGGGGACTGCCCGTGGAGCATCTTCTCACGGTAATCTTTCTGGCCCAGCTTTTGGGCCTTGCCGTATTCTTCCAGCGCTTCATTGCGCAGCATGGGCAGTTCCTCCTTCAAATTTTCGTGCGGCTATCAGTATAGCACACTTCGGGAAAAGATACAAACTCAAAAAAGCCTCTATCCGGCAGGGAGAGAGTTTCAGGCAAGGCTCTCTCCCCCGCTTTCTACATGCACGGCTTTGGGGTAGACCTTGGCCATGCGGGCGTCGTCGAAATGCTCGTCGAGGCAGGCGGCCAGGCTGGTGGCGGCGGCTTCGCCGCGGACACGCTCGTTATAGCGCACCAGCGCGGCGGAGCTGACGGCGATGTTGGCGGCCATGAACACGCACAGCCCCCAGGTCAGCACGGTGCCGAACCGCTTGGGGAGGGACTCGATCATGTGGGAGATGGGCGGGTACAACACCTTGAACCAGGCAATGGCGGCAAAGCCCCAGAAGAAGCAGTACAGCAGGTTGATGCGCCCGCCCAGGTTGAACGGGATGGCGCTGTAATCCCAGAACACCGTGCCGAACACGACCTCGGTAAACACGCTGCACAAATACTCATACGCGCCGCCCAGCAGGGTGCCCGCCACAAACAGCCAGCTGGCGGGGCGGTCCTTGTAGCGGTAGAGCAGCTGGGTCACGGCGGCAATGGCCAGGCCCCACACGATGGAAAACGGCCCCCACACCACGCTGGAACGGCTCATCCAGTAACCGGCGGTGATGCGGCAGAAGATCGTCTCGGTAATATCGCCCAAAAACGCGCCGATGAAGAAAAGCAGGATGATCTTATACGGGCTGCATCCTTCGGCAAAGGTGGTGCTTTTGGCCCGGCGCTGGCGCCGGAAGGTCAGGGCCGGGTGGGCCTTGTTCATGCGCTGCTCGACCCAGCCCAGAAGCGCCATGCCGGTGTTGACGGTAAAGTTGGCCAGGCGGTTCTCGATCTCCGCCCCGGCGGCCCAGCGGTAACGCAGGCCCAGCATGGCCAAAAGGGTGCCCACGGCGTCGATGGCAAAGATGACCAGCGCCGCCCACAGGATAATGGCGATCAGCCGGTGGGGCAGCAAGCCATAAAGGGCAAGCAGCAGCGGGTTGCCCCATTTCACCGCCACAACGCCCAACACGCCCCACAGGGCCGAGGCCCCCAGGCAGACGTAGCCGTCCAGGTTAAACGGCATATCGCTGTAGTCCCACCAGCGGGTGTGGCTGGTGCGCTCCAGGATGTGGCCGGCCACCCACTCGATGACGGTGGCGTACACGGCGCTGAAGACGGCCAAAAAGAACCAGCTGTCATTGCTGAGGTCCCGCAGAGCAAAGCTGATGAGGTGGGCGCCGATGCCGTACAAAATGCACAGCGGCCCACTGAGGACGCCGCGGTCCTGATACCTGCGCCTGGTCACGGCGGTGTAAAGGACCTCCCCTACCCAGCCGAGGAAGGAGTAGGCAAAAAACAAAAACAAAAAAGAATAAAATGTCATACAAAACTCCTGGTTCTCCTGCGTCCCGGGCAGGCTGAACCGCCCGGAAAATGCGGGGTGTGAAATTGTAAACCGACTTGCCACACAGACGAGACGATCCCCCCGTCAGCTTCGCTGACAGCCCTTCGGGCCCGGGCCCCTCTGTCGCTTCGCGACATCTCCCCGCACTGCGGGGAGTCACCCTTTATACAAGGGGGCTTTTTGGGGGGGCGGCGGCTTATACGCCCCGCTCCTGCTTGCTGAAGACGCAGCCGCAGTAGTCCTGGCGGTAGAGGCCGTACTCGGCACTTAATTGCAGACTGCGCTTGTAGCCGTCCTTTTTGCGGAACTCGCTGGGCAGAAAACACACGTTGTATTTCTCGCCCAATTCCTGCCCCAGGGCGTTGATGCGGATGGGATCTTTCATGGGCGAGATGGACAGTGTGGTGCAGAACCACTCGAACCCATGGGCGGCGGCGTACCGGGCGGTCTGCTCCAGCCGCAGGCGGTAGCAGACGGTGCAGCGCCCGCCTTTCTCCGGCTCCTGCTCTAAGCCCTTGACGGCGGTGTAGAACTCGTCGGGTTCATAGGGCAGCTCGATGACCGGGTAGCGGTAGCCCGCCTGCTCCACAAAGCGCTCCAGCTCGGCCTCGCGGCGATGATACTCGGCGGGCGGATAGATGTTGGGGTTATAATATAAAATGGAAAGCCGGAAATGCTCGGCCAGCCGTTCCAGCGTGGCGCTGGAGCAGGGCGCGCAGCAGGCATGCAGCAGCAGCGTGGGTTTGGTATCCCCCAGCCGGCGCAGGACCTTTTCCATTTCCAGTTGATAATTGATGCGATTGGCCATGATGCGGCACCTCTTTGCCTGGATTTTGATGCTGCCATTATTGTACCACATTTTTTGGGTTTCGTATATCCGTAAAATTGCTGCACGGTTGGAAAGAGCCTCCCTCGCAGAGGGGGCCACCAAAGTCGCAGCCACGTAAATGCCCCCGCACCCGTTACAAGCTTATCACATAATTTTTTTGTATTTCGATAATCTATGCGGGAAGCCTGCCATGTTCCCGTGGCTCAATTGGCAGACGCGGCAGATTTAGGTTCTGTTATTTGTGGATTCGACTTCCACCGGGAACACTTATATGCTGGATTAGTTCATTTGGTAGAACCCCGGTTTTGTACTCCGGCAAGGCGGGATCGTAGCCTGCATCCAGCACCATTTTTTGTACCCAAAATCAAATACAGAAAGGACTGACGCAACCCTTGGATGACCCCAACGTCAATAACCCACGACTAAAGTCGTGGGTCTCCTTGCCCTGATTGATGAAATCGACCGCATCCAGCCGCTCATGGATTTCATGCAGGACGACCAGAATAAAAAGGCAATCCACCAGCTGTCTGCCGTCCTCGGCCGTATGCGCATCGTGGCAGACATACAATCCAGGCGCGTTTACCATCCGTGCGTTTTAACAGGAGACACAAGATGATTTTCACTTTCCCCCACGACCCCAACGGCACAAACGAAACCCTGTTCCAAAATACAAAGCTGTAACTCAGCCCAGGCATCACAGTTCTAGTCGGCTGCAACGGCTCCGGCAAATCCACGCTCTTGCATCTGATCGAAAGACACTGTCTTGAAAACGAAATCCCCTGTTTCAGTTTTGACAACAAAATGCAGGGTGGTACACATGCCATGTCAGCTGCAGAATGGAGCGGTGATGTTGATTCTCTGACCAGCCTTGCCTTTCACTCTAAGGGCGAACAGATCAGTGCGTGTCTTGGTAATACCGCCCGCGCAATCGGCAGAAAAGTCCGTTCCCTGCAAAATGGCGGCAATCGTGACGCAGGTCAAGCCGGTTTTCTCCACCAGCTTGCCCACAAGGTCGTAGCGCACATTGCCCAGAGCCACGCGGTCAGCGGCGTCCTGATCGTTGTACTTTTTGACAAACGCCTGCCCCTGCTCCAACTGCTCGCGGGAGGCAAGGTGGGAGGTCTGTTCGCCGTATTCGGTTTTGACATACACCTTGGAAATATTCAGGTGGGCGTCCAGCCCCGCACCGAACGGTCGATCAGCTCCTGCGTGTCAAAGGAAACCGTGTAAAGGGTTTTGCGGTTGATGCGCTGCCACAGCTTGGTAAATTCGCGGTCGTGCAGTTTCTGCTCGTCCACTTTGGCTTGCACATTGTTGTCGTGGGCGTTCTCCGGGCGCA
>OLSN01000487.1_pt1 | contig 42779 bp, 70 predicted proteins | sample 1672411 | NCBI WGS metagenome assembly OLSN01 (sample SAMEA3136683, study PRJEB25190) | human gut metagenome | biome: human gut; feature: human-associated habitat; material: faeces | place: Austria | collected 2013 | reverse complement strand
CAGCAAAACGCTGCAAATCCGGCAAATGCCGATTTTGCCGGGCAAAAGCAGCAAAACGCGGCAAATACGGCAAATGCCGATTTTGCCGGGCAAAAGCAGCAAAACGCGGCAAATACGGCTGTATCTGTTAATGTTAATGGTAATGATACTGTTAATGTTAATGGTAATGATACTGTTAATGCTATATCACCTAACGGTGGTGTATATAATAGCGCCGCCCCCGCCGCAGTTGACGTAGAACTTTCTAAAATCGTCCAGCATTATCAGCAGGCCGTTGGGGACTTCCCACGCTCTGCACAGGACAAGCTGCAAAAGTGGCGGCAGGAGTATAGCACAGAGATGATCCTGCTGGCCATCGACAAAGCCGCAGAAGCTGGGAAGAGGTCATGGAACTACATAAACGGCATTCTTTCCGGGTGGCAGCGGGATGGCATTCAAACGCCGGGGGACGTTTTGGCAAATGAACAGAACAGGCAGAACCGGCCGAACCGTAAGCAACCGGCTGAAACGGTTGACGACCAGCTTGCCCGGGTACTGGCAAAAATGGATCGAGAAAGAGGGTTTGAGACATGACACGGGAGGACGTGGCAAAGCTGATCCGAATGAATTTCACGCTGTATAAGCTTGGTGCAAAGCCTCTGACCGACGAGGAGATGGAAACCACCATTGACGTGTGGGCTTACCAGTTTGGCGATTATGACGGCGATACTGTCAAGAGGGCTTTTCTGGCTGCAAACCGGGTGTGCGTCTACCCTATTACGGTAGCTGACATCTTTAAGCAGCTTTCCCAGAGCCTTGACCCTTCTGCCGAGTGGGATGCTCTGGCCGCTGCCGCGCATAAAGCACAGACGTTTTTGAGCTGGCGCAAGTTCCCTATGGTCATTGGCATTGACGAAAAGGGCGGTCTGTTGCGCAGCGATGGGCAGAAAGAGCTGCAAGCCCTGTATGACCAACTCCCCCCGGCGGCAAAATCCTATGCCGGGAGCGTTGGAGGGCTTGCAGAGCTGGCTGAAATGCCAGACCTTACATACCGCCGTGCCGAATTTTTGAAGCAGGCGCAGGCCGATATCACTACCGCCCCGCGTGAAGCTGCAAGGCTGCGGGCGAGTGAGCCGCTAAGGAAGGAGATTGAAAAATGAGCGAATTTATCGACCGTGAAAAAGCCATCGCAAACATCAAAGCGGCATATTGCTGTGGTTGCGAAAATTACAACGGCGTAAGATGCCGCGCATGTCAGATTATGGACGCGATGGATGTGCTGGAAGATGAACCGGCAGTCGTCCCGGACGTCCAGCGCTGGCGCAAGACCGCAGAAGAGCCGCCGGCTGAAAAAGATTCTGCGCACGGAAATGTTCTCGTGAAGTACATGGATGCGACTTTTGCTCAATCAGCAACGTGGGACACCGTGGCAAGTGCGCCAGATCTTTTCACGCTTTGGATGCCGATGCCTAAGCCGCCGGAGGCACTCAGATGACGTGCAAGACCTGCAAAGACTGCCCCGCCCGGTATCCTGCCTGCCATGACCACTGTCCGCAGTTTACCGCTTGGCGCATAGAACACGCAAAAGAGACGGACTATAACCGGCAAATGACCGTGTCAGGCAGGGTCTATCACTACGGCTACGAGGACAAGCACCGGGAGAAGGGCAAGAAAAAATATTTGGGCAAAAACGGAGGAGACAAATGAAAACCGTACAGGAAATTATGGCTGAAAACGGTTCCTTAGCGAACATCGAGCGTTTTCAGACAATGCAGAAGTGGAATTACAAGCGCAAGGTTGCGCACGCACAGGAAATGGCAGAAGCGTTCTATTGCTGGGCTAAGGATCACGACAAGGGCGTTCATCTGTCAGTGGGCGGTCTGGATTCCATCACGCTGCATTACTTTTTGGAGAGCATCGGGCTTCCCGTCACCTGTGTGTCCTGCTCATCGCTGGAGGGCAAGGGCGTGCAGCAGGTGCATAAGAAGATTGCAGCAGAGATGGAATCCGAATACCAAAACTGGATGGGCGATGGTGAGGCTCCATCCTTCGTTTTCCTGAAGCCGCTGAAAAGCAAGGTGCAGGTCTTACAGGAGTTTGGATGGCCGGTCATCAGCAAAGAAAAGGCGGGCAAGATCATGCTGTTGCAAAACCCGACAGAGCAAAACGCCACCGTGCGCCATGCAATCATTACCGGGGAGACCGGAGAATATGGCGGATGGCAGAAAAAAAGCCGGATGAAGCTGCCGCAGAAGTGGCTTGACTTGTTTGGTGGCGCAGATGCAGAAGGTGCAGCGCTTGGATATCAGGCAGCGCCGTTCAAAGTGTCAGACCGGTGCTGCTACTACCTCAAGGAAAAGCCGTGTAACGACTGGGCAAGGGAGCATAACAGCGTTCCATACATGGGGCTTATGGCAAGCGAGGGGGGGCGGCGCGAGAAAAGCCTGAAGATGCACGGCTGCAACTATTTCGGCAAGACCACCACACGCAGCGCACCCTTTGCCATATTTGACCGACAAGACGTCTTGCAGCTTGCGCTTGACCTTGACGTGCCCGTGCCTGCCGAATACGGCGAGATCGCAAAAGACAGAGACGGCAAGCTATACACCACAAAGGCACAGCGTACTGGCTGTACTATGTGCGGGTTTGGCATCCACATCGAGGGCAGACCACACCGGTTCGATGTTCTGCGCGAGACGAACCCCAAAGAATGGGAGTTTTGGATGAAGCACGTCTGCCGGGATGAAAACGGAAATTGGTACGGCTGGGGGCGCGTTCTGGACTACATCGGCATCGGCTGGGAAGATGTGCCGGAACAGGCAGTGCAAATGCACATTGATGATCTGATGGAGGATGTGAAGTGATAAAAAATCATACACTGTTCTTCCTTGCCCAAAATGTGGAAGTGGATTTCTTGCGTGGGGAAAGAAAATCAAGACCAGCAATCCGAAGATAACAGTGTTGTCAGCCCCGGGGACTGAAATTTGTTGCCTGATGTGCGGTCATTACGCACCAACACTCAAGCAGTGGAACGGCGAGGAACGAAAGAAATGCACTTAACCCTTTACGGTGACCCACGCACCAAGAAAAACAGCGCCCGCATCCTGCAAGGGCGCGGAGGGCGGCGCTTTGTAGCCCCAAGCGCGGCGTTTGAGGAATACCAGACAAAGTGCCTATGGTGGATAAAAGCCCCGCCTGAGCCTATTTCTGCCCGCGTGAACGTGCGGTGCGTATACTACATGGCTACCCGGCGCAAGGTTGACCTTGCAAACCTGATCGAGGCCACCTGCGACATACTGGTAAAGGCCGGTGTGCTGGCAGATGACAACAGCCGCATCGTTGCCGCCCACGATGGCAGCCGGGTGGACTACGACAAGCAAAACCCCAGAGTGGAGATCTGGATTGAGGAAATGGAGGAGTAAAATGCTTGATATGCTATTTGAAGTTGCAAGCACGCTGTTCATGGCAACACTTGCAGGATTTTTCATCTGGTTTGTTCTTAGCGATGGCAACCCAATTGAATATTTCAAGCGGTGGCTCAACCGCAACAAACCTTGCCTTTGCGACCGGTGCGTTTTCTTAAATCAAAAATTTGGGGCGTCAGAATCCGGATATCACTATATCTGCCGGAGAAGTGACAAAGACGAAGGATACATAAATCCGCCCGAATATTGCCACGATTTTGAAGAAAGGAGCAACAATGACCCGCACATGGACACCTGAAAACGAACAGCCAAAGCCGCGAACCGGCGTGGACTACCACACGGTCAAGGCGTGGTTCCAGCAGTGCCGGGATATGGCAGCGGCGGTTGAAGCCCAAAAGCAGAAGATCCAGCGCATCCGGGAAGTTGCCGAAAAGACCACCCCAAGCCTGAACGGGATGCCCGGCGGCGGTGGTGCCGGTGACAAGGTGGGACTTGCTGCAACGGATATCACGGACGAGCAGCGCCGTCTGCAGCAGATGGAAACAGACCTGTGCCTGCTGCGCATTGAAGCCACCCGGAGGGCGTACTGTATCACGGCAAGCAAATCCAGCAAAAAGCAGGCTGACTGCCTGTGCCTGTACTACGTCAAGAACAAAAAGCAGCGTGAGGTCTGCGAGGAACTGGGGCTTTCGGAAGAAAACCAGGTCTCCATCTACATCAAGTGGGGCAGCATCTATCTGGCAGAGATTTGGGACAGCTTCGGCAATGTTGCACAAACCGCACAAAGCCCGCCCTGATTTTTTGCAATGCACCTTCATACTGCAAATATCCAACTAAAACAGGCATTGTGCTAAAATTGGTATAAGCGGAACCGCCGAAAGCGGTGAGACGCTTGCCACGCAGTCTCCGAAACGAATCCCCCCAAAATGCTTTCCTCCCAAGGCTTGACAGGCATTTTTCTCCCTCTCGTTTCGCGGGCTGCTTCTATGTTCCGGTAGCTCAACTGGTAGAGCAGCAGCCTATTGAAGCAGCAAGTAGTTGGTTCAAATCCATCCCGGAACACCATATGGCGCATGGACTAGACAACCCGCAAGGCCGCACGTGCAACCTCCCGTGCAGAGAAAAGGCCTTAGAATCCTTGCCAAGGTGCAGCTTTCCTGACAGGATGTGCGCCAACCAACAGCCCCGGCGGCGAACCGGAGCTGTTTTTATATGGCCGCCTGAGCGCAGTTTGGAGCGCGGCGCGTGTGTGTAGGCACGGCTGGTTCGATTCCGATTCAAGATCCAGCGGCGCACACAATAAAATCAAACCCGGCGGGTGTCCACAGTGGGCCCCTTGGAAAGGAGTCCAAACCATGCTTGAATTTTTCGGCAAACTGTTTTGGTCTATTGCAAAAAACTGCGTGCTTGCACCTGTGTTCCGGGAAATTTTTCAAATAGCATTCAAAAGTAATTTTGTGTGCATCGTCTGGAGTATCGGTTTTCAGGCGAGTCACACAAAGCGTGAGCCGAGGGCAGAGATCGGAGGGCGCGGCTGTATGCAAGGGGCGCGGCCTGTTATCCGCGCAGATTAGCAAAAGATGCTGATACAATTTATTCAGAAAATATTTTTACCCGCCTGTTATGAATGATGTGCACCGTGCATTGCAGGCGGGCATTCTTTTACGCTGCGTTAGCTCAACCGGCAGAGCATCCGGCTCATAACCGGGGAGTTGCAGGTTTGATTCCTGCACGCGGCATGATATATTCCCGTAGTTCAAGTGATGGAACAGCGGTCTCCAAAACCGCAGGCTGCAGGTTTGAGCCCTGCCGGGAATGCCAGCTGCGTACCCTGTGAGGGGGATGCGCAGATAGCCGGGCATCTGGCGGCGAAAGTTCCGGATGCAGCGGCGCTCCACCGTTTACGTTGTCCGAGAAACTGAATGTATACCGAGAGCGCTGCTTATTTTGATATTTTGACCGTTCGGATTTCCGGGCGGTTTTTCTTTTGCAGGAAAGGAGGGGGCCTTCCGTGAGATATGGTGTGCCGTATCGTGGCAGTAAGAACAAAATTGCACAGTGGGTTGTTTCCAATCTTCCTGCTGGTGATACACTGATTGACCTATTTGCTGGCGGTTGCGCAGTCACACATGCTGCGTTGTTGTCTGGCAAATGGAATCACATCGTTGCAAATGACATCGGCGATGCGCCGCAGTTGTTCATGGACGCTGTTCACGGAAAGTATGCCAACGAAAAGCGTTGGATTAGCCGTGAGGATTTTCATAAACTCAAAGATTCTGACCCTTACGTTTCGCTTTGTTGGAGCTTCGGCAACAACCGCAGGGATTATCTCTATTCAAAAGAGATTGAACCGTGGAAAAAGGCTTTGCATTATGCAAGAGTGTTTGGCGATACGTCCCTTTTGCAAGAGTTCGGAATCGATTCGGACGGTAGCTCAAAAGACATCAAGCCGAACAACGAGGAATACAAAAGGCTTTATTCACAGTGGATTGGACATCAAGTAAAACATAAAAGGCTTTATGATTTAGACCACCTTGCAAGGCTGGAGAATCTTGAACGCCTACAAAATCTTGAACGCCTACAAAATCTTGAACGCCTACAAAATCTTGAAGGTCTGCAAAGGCTTGAAGGTCTGCAAAGCGATTATCGTGATGTGCAGATTCCGCCAAATGCTGTTGTATACGCTGACCCCCCCTATAAACGGACGAATTGTACGGGATACAAATGCGATTTTGACCATGAATCGTTTGAAAAGTGGCTTGCCGAAACTCCGTTTATGGTTGTTATCAGCGAGTATGAAGCGCCAAGTGGGTGCGTAGAGGTTGCAAGCATAAAAAAGCAATCATCTATGGGCACTGGAAACAAAGGCGGGTCTGATATTGAAAAGATGTTTGTGCAAGAACGGTTTGTTGAACAGTACGAAAATTCATTTAACGTGAGAGGTGGTGGCGGTGAGTGCGAAGCGGCTGACAGACAGACAAAAAAAGAAGATCGTTGCTGACTATGTGCAGCTGCAGAGCTACGCCAGAGCCGCCAAACTGAACGACGTGGCAGAAAGCACCGTGCGGAAAATCGTGAAAGATAATCCCAAGTGTGCGGATTTGTGCGCCTTAAAAAAAGAGCAGAACACGCAGGACATGCTTTCTTACTTAGGCAGTAAGCGAGGGGAAGCACAGGATCTTCTCGGGCTGTACCTTCAGGCGATGGCAGACCCGGACAAGATCGCAGAGGCAACGCTGCCGCAGCTGTCCACGGCGTTTGGAACCATCGTGGACAAGTTTGCTATGCTGGGAGACCAGAGCAACATAGAAGCCCCGGACGATGGCCTGCTTGAGGCTCTGAGCGTTGCCGCAGACATCAGCCCGCCGGATGACGTGGAGATGCTGCCGGAGGAAGAGGACGACAATGCAGAAAAGTAACGGTTTTCGCTGGAAAGCCCTCAGCCAGCGGCAAAAGCAGGTCTTGAGCTGGTGGGCGCCGCAGAGCGCATACAGCGGTTACAACGGCATTATTGCAGATGGCGCTATTCGATCGGGCAAGACCTTTGCCATGAGCTTTTCTTTTGTCCAGTGGGCTATGGCCTGCTACAGCGGCCAGCAGTTTGCCATGTGCGGAAAGACCATCGCCAGCTTCCGGCGCAACGTGCTGGGCACACTCAAGCAGCAGCTTGCAGCCCGTGGCTACAACGTCAAGGAGCATCGGGCAGAAAACTGCATGACCGTCAGCAAGGGCGGCAGAACCAACGAGTTTTACTTTTTCGGCGGCAAGGACGAGAGCAGCCAGGACCTGATCCAAGGCATCACCCTTGCCGGGGCATTCTTCGATGAGGTGGCTCTGATGCCGCAGAGCTTCGTCAATCAGGCCACAGCCCGTTGCTCTGTCACCGGGTCAAAGTTCTGGTTCAACTGCAACCCGGGCAGCCCGCAGCATTGGTTTTATCTCGAGTGGGTGCGGAAATGCCGTTCCCGCAAGATGATGTATCTCCATTTCACGATGGATGATAACCTGTCACTTTCCGAGGACATCAAGGCCAGATACCGCAGCCAGTACAGCGGCGTTTTCTATCAGCGCTACATTCTGGGACTGTGGACGGTGGCTGAGGGCCTTGTATATGATATGTTCGACCGCAAGAAGCACGTCATTGACGTACTGCCGGAGCTTTCGCCAAAGAGCGCCTATGTGGCGTGCGACTTTGGCACCCAGAACGCAACGGTTTTTCTGCTGTTCCAGAAGCAGGCGGATGCAGACTGCTGGATCGTCACCCGGGAGTACTACTACAGCGGCCGCGAACAGAAGCGGCAAAAGACCGTGGGCGAGTACGTCACGGACCTCAAGACGTGGCTGAACGGGATCAAACCGGAAAGGATCATCGTTGACCCCTCTGCCCTACCCCTGATTACAGAGTTGCGCAAGAACGGCTTTACCCAGACCCCCGCAAATAACGACGTCCTGAGCGGCATTCTGGACGTGCAGACCATGTTGCAGACCGGGCGGCTGAAGATTTACAAAGACTGCAAGCACACGCTGGAAGAATTCGGCGTGTACGCTTGGGATCCAGACAAAGACGACACCGTGCTGAAGGTCAACGACCACTGCATGGACGCTATCCGCTATTTCGTGCGCACAAAGCGCCTTGTGAAACTGAGGGATTGATTTTGAGCACTGTATACACATTCCAGACTTTTCAGCAGGCGCAAGCCGCCGGGGAACAGCCTGATTTCATCCGGCGGTTCGTGCAGCAGCACTGCGCTTCCGGGCCGTACAAGATGGCGCTGGACGCCGACCTGTACGATGCCCAGAAAAACCCGGGAGCTGAACGCTTCGCACAGACTTACGCTTTGATGTTGAAACGCCTGTCCAAAAACACCAAGCCGGACACCCCACACCCCGATATGGTCAAGAGCAATCTTTTCCGGCGGCTCAACAAACAGCGGGCAACCTACTCCCTCGGAAACGGTGTGGTCTTTGCGGACGATGGCGTGGACAAGGACAGGCTGGGGCAGAACTTTGATGAGCAGATCCAGAAGGCCGGCTATTTCGCTCTGATACACGGTGAGAGCTTCGGATTCTGGAATAACGACCATCTGGTGATTTTCAAGCTGACCGAATTTGCTCCCCTGTACGATGAAAAGACAGGCCTTTTGCAGGCAGGCGTGCGCTTCTGGCGGCTGAACCCGGACACGGATATGCACTACATCCTGTACGAGCTGGACGGATTCACCGAGTACACGGAAAGCCGAATCGGCAATGTGATGCAGGAGACAACGCCGAAGCAGGCATACAAGAGCGTGATCACCACCACCCCCGGCGGCGGGCTGGAAAGCGTAGAGGGCGAAAACTACAGCGCTCTTCCCATTGTGCCGCTGTGGGGCTCAGACCTGCACCAGAGCACCCTTGTGGGGCTGAAAGCCTACATTGACAACACCGATCTGGTGATGTCTGGCTTCTGCAATGACCTGCAGGACTGCGCGCAGATTTACTGGCTGTGCGAGAACTTCAACGGCATGACCGACGACGAGCTTGTGGAGTACCTCACCAAGCTGAATCTGTACCACATTGCAGGCGCAGACACCAGCGAGGGCGGAAAGATCACCCCCTACACCACCGAGATCCCTGTGACGGCCAGGCAGTCTCTGTTGGAGTTGCTCCACACCCGGGTGTATGAGGACTTCGGCGGTCTGGATGTGCACTGTGTCAGCGCGGACAGCACCAACGACCATCTGGATGCAGCCTATGAACCGCTGAACCAGAACGCAGACGACTTCGAGGCGCAGGTCAAGCCGTTCATCCGGCAGATCTGCGCACTGGCTGGCTTTGACAACGCTATGCCGACATTCAACCGCAGCAAGATCACAAACACAGCTGAACAGGTCGCAACGGTGATTTCTGAGGCGCCGATCATCGGGCAGGACGTGGCCATTGACCTGCTGCCCAACCTGACCCCGGAGCAAAAGGAACAGGCCAAGGCCGCGCTGATGGCAGAGAGCGCAACGCGGGAGACCACAGACGAGGACGAGGAAGAGGAGGACAACGAGGATGAAAACTCATAACGGAATGAAAATATTTGTCTATATTTTCTTTGGCGTGTGCGTTGCGCTTATCATTGGAAGCGCAATTTTGGACGCCGTTTTATCTGTTTACTACGTCAAAGGCGTTTTTAGCGCAGATATGCCTGAATGGGCTAAATGGGCGCTTGTGACTATTGCAGCGTCATGAAACAAACTGACCTTGACCGCATCTCCACCCGGCAGCTGAACAGACTGCGCCGCCGCATTTTGCGGGTCTATGGAACCGCCCGCCGGGAAATGACCGAGCAGCTGACCGAGTTTCTGGAGCATTACCAGAAGTTGGACGCATACAAGCGGGCGCAGCTGGAAGCCGGGAAGATCACCGAGAGCGACTACCGCACATGGCTGCGCAATCAGGTGTTTCAGTCCAAGATGATGCACCAGAAGCTGGACAACATCACCCAGACGTGCACCACAGCCCAGCAGACGGCGTACAAGCTGGCGCGGGATGAACAGTACGATATCTTTGCCCTTGGCGCAAACTGGGCGTTCTACGAGCTGGAACAGGCCGCAGGCGTGGCGTTCAACCTGACCTTGTACAACACCGAAGCGGTCAAGCGGCTGCTGCTGGAGAACCCCAAGCTTGTACCCAACAAGCGCATCAAGAGCGAAAGCAACCGCACCTATGATGCGCGTGTGTTCAACCGGTACGTAACAAAAGGCATCATACAGGGCAAAAGCGTCCATGACATTGCGGTGCAGGCTGTGCAGGGCATGGCAGACACCGAGGTGCACTGGGCGATGAACAACGCCATCACAGCTCTTACAGGCGCACAGAACGCAGGGACGATGCAGCAGCTGCGCAACGCCCAAGCCCTTGGCATTGAGGTGCAGAAGCGCTGGAACAGCACGTTGGACTACCACACCCGCGAGATGCACCGGCTGCTGGATCAGGAGACCGCCGATCTTGACGAGCCTTTCAAGGTGCAGGGCTACGAGATCCAGTACCCCGGAGACCCCAACGCAGCTCCGGAAATGGTTTATCACTGCCGCTGTAAGGTGACCGGGGCGCTTGTGAAGTACCCACGGCAGAACGCTATGCGGCGGGACAACACGACAAAAGAGGTCACATCTGACCTGACCTATACCGAGTGGTACAAGTCAAAGGGCGGCACGGAAGCCGAACAGATGTGGCGGGCGGAAGAGCGAAAACGCAGAAAGGAGAGTGTCAAGAATGAGTAAACGAGGCTCTGGAAGTTCGACGAGGGCAAAATCTGGCGGAGGCGGTGGTGCTGGCGCAAAAGAAAAAGATCTTTTTACTGTTGGAAAAGATGGAGTGCGGACTTATGACGATTCAGAAAGAGAGCCGGGTAAAGATTGGATGCTTTCCAAACACAGTGCCGAAGCCATAAAAGCGTTCAGAAACCTAAGCGATGTTCATTGCGAATGGAATAAAGGATTTGACGTCCTTGAGGGCGATAAACGGCCTGTAGGCATGAAACGAAGTCAGCAATGGGATTACCTGAAAAACCACAACATCAATTCTTTTATTCTCCGAGTTCCAGAGGGACAGACAAAAAGAGCCCTAAAACAGATGGAAGACTACGGGTATCATGTTGTTGCAAAATTGGCATCGAATTCAAAAGATAAGCGAATTTTTGATGATAACGAGTTTTATATGTCCAAAAAGAAAATGCAGCGGCTTGGATTGGATTTCAAAGTGGAAACCTACTGGAAAAAAGGATGGAAAGGCTAAAGGCTTGGAGGGATGAACCGTGATTCTGCCGATGGAAAACACCGAGAAAATGATTTTTCCGGGCGTGGGCAAGTATGGCATCCCTGAAATCAAGCCAGAAACTGACATCCGCATTGACAAGCTGGAATGGATTCCGGTCAATTATGCGCTGACCGCCAAAGACAAGGCCACAAAAGGCGTGCATTTTTACAAGGACGATTACCAGTTTGAACGGTTCTGGAACAACCCAGACAAATACATTCCCCTTTTGCAGCAGTTCGGCGCGGTGTGTTCGCCGGATTTTTCTTTGTACAGTGATATGCCGCTTGCGGTGCAGCTTTTTATGCATTATAAAAAGCACTGGCTGGCTGCATACTGGCAGGCGCACGGCATTCACGTTATCCCAACGCTTTGCTGGTGTGGAGAGCAAAGCTATGACTGGTGCTTTGATGGCGAGCCCAGAAACGCTATTGTGAGCATTTCGAGCCACGGCACACAGTCTGACCCATACGAAGCAGAATGCTTTGCCAAGCACTGCCGTAAGGCGCTAGAAGTGCTGCAACCAAGCAGCATTTTGTGGTATGGCAAGTGCCCGGCTGAATTTGACTGGAACGTGACCAAAATCAAGCCATTTCAATACGAAAGGAGGCATTACCGTGAGTAAACGAGGTTCGGGTAGCTCCGCGAGAGCGGGCGGTGGCATGGCTGCGCTCAAAGGCACTGAAAAACAGGTTGAATGGGCTGCCAAAATTCGAGAAACCACAAACAATGCACTGGATGATTCTATTTCTTTTGCAAAAACGCAAACCGCAAAAATGGGAAAAGACCGGGTAAATGCAGCGGTAGAATGGGCAGAAAAGGCGAAAAAAGAAATCAATTCCACATCCAGCGCAAGTGAATTGATAGACACCATTGGCGCATACATCGGAAACAAAACCGGAGAATCCGCAAAACAGTCCGCTCTTCTCGGAATCACAAGAACGCTCCAAAGCGGAACGGGAGACCTTGCCAAGAGACTGAAAAAGGCAAGAGGGCTGTAAAATGAAATTTGACTACAACATCAAAGTCACCGACAACACCCCGCAGCTGCATGAAGCGCTGGAAGCGTGGGCTGAGCGGGTGCTGACCATCTGGGGCATGAAGGTGCAGGACTATGCCCAGCTGCTTGTGCCAACCGGAACGGCAGACAGCACCGGCATAGAGGGCTATGTGGGCGGTGCGCTGAAAGCATCCCTTACCTACGTTGTCTCTGCGGCGCAAAAGACCGTGACCATCGGCTCAAACCTGTTTTACAGCGTCTATGTGGAGTTGGGCACCGGTATTTTTGCCGAGAAGGGCAACGGACGCAAAACGCCGTGGGTTTGGCAAGACATCAACGGCAAATGGCACTTTACCCGGGGCATGGCTCCCCGCCCCTTCCTGCGCCCGGCGGTGGAAGATCATATCAAAGAACTGCAAGAGATTGCAGTAGAGGAAGGAAACAAGGAGGCATAAAAGCATGACAGAACTTGAAACTTTGAGCGCACGACTTGAAGAGGCCGTGAAAAAGCAGATAGAAGCTGATGAAGCATATCACAAAGCCGCCGAAGAGGTGGAAAGCATAAAGGCAGAAATGGTGAGAGTAAAAAACAAGCGAGAAAAAGAACTTCATACAATTTGCTTGGGGTATCTTCTCTACCTCTAAAATTTAATATCCAGCGGTTGGCGCACAGCGTCAGCCGCTTTTTTATGCCGTTTTCGCACAACTGGCAGTGCTCCCGGCTCATAACCGGGGAGTTGCAGGTTCGACCCCTGCAAGCGGCACCACACCGGCAGCACGTCCGGCAAATTAAACCTTATTGCCAAGCATGGCAGCCCAAGCAAGGGCAGAAAGGACACACACATGGCACTCGAACGAAAGACTCTCCGGGCGATTCTGGAAGATGAAACGACCGACACCAGCGGCAAGCTCAAGAAAATTCTGGACGTGCTGCATGAGGAAACGGACGCCTTGCAGAACCAACTCGAGGAGAAGGACGCAGCTATCGCCAAAGCGGAAAAGGAACGGGACGCAGCCAACAGCGGTAAGCAGACCGCGGAGCAGGCGCTGACCGACTACAAGACCCAGCAGACCGCAAAGGAATCCAGAGCCGCAAAGGAATCCAAGTTCCGGGAGCAGCTCAAGGCCGCAGGTGTGCTGGAAAAGTACTTTGACCGCATCGTGCGCTTGTCTGGCGAGGACATCGACAAGATGGAACTGGACAGCAAGGGCAATGTAAAGAACGCGGACAAGCTGGCTGAGAGCCTGAAAACCGATTGGAGCGACTATGTGGGCAGCACATCCACCAAGGGCGCACCGGTGGACAACCCGCCCGCAAACACCGGCTCCAAAATGACCAAAGACCAGATTTTTGCAATCAAGGACGCGGGCGAGCGTCAGGCCGCGATTGCAGCAAATGCCGACCTGTTTACAGGCGGCGGGAAGGAATAATCTATGGCAGCAAAAGAAAATCTGATTACCACCACTGAAATCACCGTCAACCCCCGCGAGATCGACTTCGTGACCCGTTTCCAGCGCAACTGGGATCATCTGAGGGAGATCATGGGCATCATGCGCCCCATCCGTATGCAGCCCGGCACTGTGCTGAAGAGCAAGTATGCACAGGGGACCCTGCAGAGCGGCACCGTGGCAGAGGGCGAGGAGATTCCCTACAGCCAGTACACCGTCAAAGAGAAGGACTACGGCAAGATCACCATCGAGAAGTACGCCAAGGCCGTCTCCCTTGAGGCTATCCAGAATTACGGCTACGAGGTTGCCGTGCAGAAGACCGATGACGAGTTCCTGTACGACCTGACCGCAAAGGTGACCGACAAGTTCTACAAGTACCTGAACACCGGCAGCCTGAAGGGCACCCCCAAGACCTTCCAGATGGCTCTGGCAATGGCAAAGGGCAGCGTGGAGAACAAGTTCAAGAATATGCACCGCACCGTCACCGGCGTTGTGGGCTTTGCAAACGTTCTGGACGTGGCCGAGTATCTGGGCACCGCAAACATCACCATCCAGAACCAGTACGGCTTCCAGTACATCAAGGACTTCATGGGCTACAACACCATTTTCCTGCTGTCCGATGGTGAGATCGCAAAGGGCAAGGTCATTGCCACCCCCGTGGACAACATCGTGATGTACTATGTTGACCCTTCCGACAGCGACTACGCCAAGGCTGGTCTGGTGTACACCACCGCAGGCGAGGCAAGCAACCTGATCGGCTTCCATACGCAGGGCAACTACACCACCGCCGTGTCCGAAAGCTTTGCCATCACCGGCGTGACCCTGTTTGCCGAGTATCTGGACGGCATCTCTGTCCAGACCATCACCCCGGGCGAATCGGTCTAATCTACAAAGGAGGTGACCCCACGTGACCGTGCAAGAGTTGTGCGTTTACACGCACAATTTTTTTGATCGGTACGATGACCCCACCGCCGGTGAATTTACCTTTACGGCAGATACTGTCCCAGCCGGGGTGTCCGCCGGGCAGTATTTCCTTGTGTGCGGGTCTATCTTTAACGACGGCGTGCACAAGGCGGGAGACGGAGACCTTACCCCGGAAACTTTTACCGGCACGGTACAGCCTATGCGCGTCCCTCCTGATTTTGTGGCGCTTGTCCAGAAGATCACCGAATACGATGCAGCCACGCCCGGCGGCGGGCGCTATGTTTCCCAGTCTTTCAACGGATGGAGCGGCGCCATGGCCACCGGCACGGATGGCTTGCCCGCAGACGGCTGCACCCACTACCGCCGGGAGATCAACCAATGGAGGAAACTGTAATGCCCGTAAACGATTTCACTAAATTCACCGTGATGGAGAATTTTACAAAAAAGTTCTGCTTCATGGAAAAAAAGCTGGTTTCGGATGGGCTTTTTGGATCTACCACCACATGGGAGGACGGCATGGAGTTCCTTGCCATCGAGCGGCATGACCAGACCATTGAAGCACAGCAGGCAGAGCAGCAGGGCACGGCATCCACCTACTCCCTCTATGTGGATAAGGGCATCAAGCTGTCCCCCTTCGACCGCATCAAGCGGCTGGACGATGGGCAGACCTATGAGGTGACCACCGCGAGCAGCGACAAGATTTCGCCCGCCGAAAGCCAGATGAATCTTGCAGTTGTGCAGTGCAAAAAGGTGGTGCTTTCCTGATGGGCGCAGCAGAAGCCGTTACCACGGCGCTGAACAGCTATTTTACGCTGTTCAAGATTCCGGTATACCCGGAGGATTTTGTGCCGCAGGGCACTTCCCTGCCCTATATCACGGTGCTGCCGGTCATTCCCAAGGGATTTGACGAGAGCAGCACCTTCCATGCGCGGCTGTGGTATCCGGTGGACAGCGGCAAGCTGCCCATCATCCGCAAAACAGACGAGATGCGCGCTGCCCTTGGTGATGGGCTTACCATCGAGTGCGAGGGCGGCGCAATTCTTTTATGCGCAGGCAATCCGTGGGCGCAGTCTATGGACAACCCGCCGGAAAAATACCTGTGCACATACCTTACTTTTGACGTCACATCTTTTGTGGTGTGAGAAAGGATAACGCATGAACAAAATGTATCACGCCATTTCGGCAGATGCTTTCAAAAAGCTTCAGTTTCAGGCTGGCGCACTGCTGAAGAAGTTCGACCCGGCGGGCACTACCCCCATTGCAGCGGAGGATATGATCTGCCTGACTTCCGGCGGCATCACCGTCAGCTGCAAGCCCAACACTATTGATCTGGGCGAGAATCTGGACGAAGTGCCCGAGAACACCTACCAGCTCAAGCACATTACCAGCTGGGATTGCGGCATGTCTACCACCTGCATGACCGTGAGCGCCGACACCATCAAGCTGGAACTGGGCGCTGCAGACGTGGAAACCAACAAGATCACCGTGCGCGAGGACTACGAAAACACGGACTTCCAGGATATCTGGTGGCATGGCAATCTGATCGGCGGCGGCTATGCTGCGGTCAAGCTGATGAAGGCCGTGAGCGACGGCGGCCTTGAGCTGAAAACCACCAAGGACGGCAAGGGCAACATCAACCTGAGCCTGAAGGGCCACTACGACATGACCGACACCAGCAAGGTGCCTATGGAGTTCTACGTCAAGGAGGCAGAGTAATATGATCCTTACCATCAATCTTGACCCCGTGGAAGCCCTGCCCAAACTGTATGACGCGGTGGACGGTATCACCCACATGATCATGGACGCAAAGGACAACGTGGACAACCCGGAGACCAAAGCCGCCCGGGAGACCATTGTTGCCAACGCCATGAAGCTGCTGGGTGCAGAGCCTGCCGAAACCGCAGAGGGCAAGAAGAAGCTGACCCCGCGCGAGTTTGCGCTGGCTGCGCTGGACTTTATCAAGCCCCTGATGAAGCTTGACCCGCAGCGCACCATGAACGCCCTGCACCAGCTGTACACGCTGGAAAAGGGCGAGAAAGACACCCTGCCCAAGGCGTTCACCGCGCTTACCAAGTCCGTGATGCAGGAGGATATGCAGGATTTTTTGTCATCGCTGGCCGACTTGAACGGCCTGAGTTTTGGCACTACCTCTGCCGCGCCGACCTCCAGCATCTCCGCGCCTACGGAATAAAGTATTTCGTCTGGTTCGTCATTAGCGAGATGCGCGAACGCCACCGCACAAAGGCATACCAGCTGTACACGGCTGATATGCTTTTTCTTTGTGCTGTATCGCTGGGGCAGCAGGTGGAGCAGTCCTTCAGCGAGATCATGGCAGAGTACGACAAGCCGCTATCCCAGCGCCGACACGAGACCACGCTGGAAGAAGCGCAGGCGTGCTGGGAAAAGACGCTTGCAGACAGTAAAAAAGCCGCAGCGCAGAACGGAGGTGGTGAGACCTGAATATTTTCAATTTGATGGCCACTTTGGGGCTTGATACCTCTGAGTATGAGCAGGGCATCGAGCAGGCCCAAAAAGAGACGCAAAGCGCCGCAAACTCGCTGAACCGCAGCGCAAACACCGCCGGGAGCGGCGTTTCGGGCATGGCAAGCCAGTTTGCAGCAGCCAGCGCAAAAGCGACTGTCCTTGCAAATATGCTTACATCGCTTGGGACAAAAGCGGTAGGCCTTGCAAAGGGCTTTGTGGAGATGGGCATTTCATACAATGCCCAGATAGAAAAGTACACCACCGGCTTTACCAATATGTTGGGCAGCGCACAGGCCGCGCAGGAAGCCATGAAGGCCATTCAGGAGGACGCAGCCCGCACCCCGTTTGACGTGGCATCGCTGACGCAGGCAAACCAGCTGCTTATCAGCGCAGGCGAAAATGCTGCGTATTCCCGCAAGGTCATCAATGCGCTGGGTGATGCAGTTTCCGCAACAGGCGGCGGCAACGCAGAACTGTCCCGCATGGCTGCAAACCTGCAGCAGATTGCAAACGTGGGCAAGGCTGCAGCAATCGACATCAAGCAGTTTGCCTATGCGGGCATCAATATCTATCAGATCTTGGCAGACTACACCGGCAAATCGGTGCAGGAAGTCCAGAGCATGACCATCAGCTACGACCTTCTTTCGCAGGCGCTCATAGCCGCCAGCGAGGAGGGCGGGCGTTACTATAACGCCATGGACACCCAGAGCCAGACCATGAACGGGCGTATATCCACCCTGAAGGATAACGTCAGCCAGCTGGCCGGACTTATGACCGGCGACCTTTCCTCCGGCATCGGCGTTGTAATAGGCCACCTGAACGACATGGTTGTCGCAGCACAGGAAGCCTACAAAGAGGACGGCTGGAAGGGTCTCGGGAACGCAATTCTTGAGCTGGATAATCCAATCAGTGCCATCATCAAAAAGTTTGGGCAGCTTGGCAGCGCGGCTGTTAGTGCACTGGATAAGGCAAGCTACTATCTTAACAAGGCACTTGGAAAAAATGCTTACGCAGGGTACGACAACTACGACGACTACAAGTCAGACAAGCAAAAGCAAAGCAACAGGGACCGGCTACGGCAGAATGCTCTTTCCGGCAAAAGCGTAAGCAACAAAAGTTGGTCTGAGCGTCAGGCAGAAGCAGCGGCCGCGAGTGGAAGCGGCGGCAGCTCCATCGTTACAAGTCCTTCCAGTTCCTCCGGCAAGAGCGCCGGCGCAAAATCCAAAACCGAAACCGTCATAGCGTCCGTGACGCACACCGCAACCACCACCGCACAGAACGCGCTGGGCGCGGTGACTACAAGCGTTGAGACCCTGCAGGAGAAGGTCAAGGACGCAGCGGGCAAAATCAAAGACCGCGTGACCGAGACCACTACCGAGACCGGCAAAGAGATGGTCAACGGCGTTGCTACCACCTATACGCTTGTGACCAAGAAAGTTACGGACGCAAACGGCAAGATAAGCACAACGACCAAGAAGGTCTACGCCGATATGTCCAAGACCCTGCTTGGCACCCTGACCACCATTGCAGAAAAGACCTTCAACGGCATCACAACCACTACGCAACAGGCCGTGGAAACCTACGCGGACGGCAGCCAGCATATCAAGACCACCGCCACCGAGACCGGCGAGCGCATTGTGGACGGCGTGCGGCAGACCTACACCAAGGTCATCAGCTACGTTGACGGCGTGCAGGACAAGGTAACAGAGACCGCGCAGAACATCGACAAGAGCATCAAGGCGACCCAAAAACGCATTGAGGAGAACCTGAGCAAGGCACAGCAGCAGTTCAACAGCGGGATCTTCAAGCTGGGTAAAAACCTGTACACCGACCTCAAAAATCAGGACTGGGCGGCGCTTGGTCTGGATATCGTCAACATGATGTGGGGCGAGGTGTCACAGGAGCAGCGCGAAGTCCTGTCCGACTGGGCAAACAAGGCGCTGGAAGCCATCAACGAGGCGTATTCCGGCGGCGGTCTGAGCGAGGCGTTCAACGCTTTTAAGCAGATCATGTCCAACGGCATCAAAGCAGATGCAGACGGCGTTACAACGGACGTTAAGGGCTTGAGCAATGTATTTCAGGAGCTGGGCATCAACGTTTCCAACGTTGGCAGCAAGATCATGGGCGTGCTGGGCACCATGGGTACCGGCATGGGCACCTTTGTCTCCAACGCAGGCACTGGTATTGCAAAACTTGCCGGGAGCATGGGCAGTCTTGGTACGCTTGCGCAGGGCGCAGGCGGACTGATCGCAAAGATTGGCGGTCTGATCATCTCGAACCCGGAGGTTGCCGCGATCATCGCTATTGTGGCCGGTGTGGCGGCGCTAGGCGCTGCACTGTTTGCAAAGTTCGGCAAGGGCAAGAGCAGCGGCGGGCAGGCTGTGAGCCACTACGAAAGCCCCTTTGCCGGGCATGACGTGTACGACAGCCTGACCGAGTTTTCAACCCGGGCAGCCATGCAGCACCGCTACATAGAAAAGACCACCGGCACGGATGCACAGCTGGGCATTTTGCAGCAGATCCGCGATATGCTGGACGAGCATCTGCCGGACATCGGCACCGGACAGCTTGTCATGGACGGCGAAAAGGTTGCCGATATGCTCACACCGCGCCTTGCGACCAACATGGATACCAGCATGGGCGTGTATACCCTGCGGGCAGAAAGGGGTGTTTAAATGGCAATCCACAGCGCAAAGCTGGGCAATTACAACACCCTTGCAACGTGGGGGCTGTACATGAAGGTGGGCAGCCCGAACATCGGCGAGCCTGAACCGGACGAGACCCTTGTGCAGATACCCGGATCTGACACGCTGCTCAACCTTACTACCTCGCTGGACGGCAAGGCGCACTACAAAAAACGCACTATTACCATGGAACTGCTTTGCCCCGCACCGAAAAAGCTGTGGAAGGTACTGCAAAGCCGTCTGCACAATGCCCTTGAGGGCAAGTGGCTGCAATGCGTGTTTGACGATGATCCATCGTGGTACTGGGAGGGGCTGTGGCACGTCAAGTTCGTGCCGGGGCGGCTCTCCGCTACGGTCACCATCACCGGCAGCTGCAATCCGTACAAGTACAACGTTTACGACGGCACACAGGATATCCGGTGGGACGACATCAACTTTGAAACGGACATCCTGCGGGACTACCGCAGCATTGCGCTGCCAGCCGATACGCCGGTGGATGTGGTCATCTACGGCGCACCGCACACCGCGGCTGTCTATTTCCAGCGCGGCGAAAGCGAGGCAAATGTGTCGTTGCAGGTCAACAAGGCCTATGCGGGCAGCCTTGCCAAAACGACCGAATGGCAGTATCTGGAGGGGCTGGATATCCCGGATGGTGAAACCGTCACCATGACCTTTACCGCTACTGCTGCAAGCAGCATCACCATCAAGTATCTGGGGGCAAGCCTATGAGTTACAAGATCTATGCCGGCACGCAGAACGGCGTGGACAGCTGGGAAAACCGGGTCTGTATCTATGCGCCCGGCTCTGCGTTGGAGACCACGAAGCTGATCAGCCCCACCCTGACCCGGGAATTTGGAAAGGCCGGAAATCTGGAATTTACCATCCCGCTGGGCAACGTGGCGCACAGCGCGCTGCAAAAGCTGAAAACGGTGGTGTCCGTGGAGCAGGACGGCAAGGAGATCTGGCAAGGCAGGGTCATGAGCCATGAGCAGGATTTTCTGCTGCGGCAGAAGGTGTACTGTGAGGGCGAGCTTGCCTACCTCAACGACACCGATGTACCACCCTACACCGCCAAGGATGTGACCATCCGGCAGTTTCTGGACTTTCTCTGCAAGAATCACACCAGCCTGACCGACAGCTATAAAAGCTTCCGCATCGGAAACGTCACGGTGGAGGAGCAAAAGCGGTATGTTCCGGTAGCCGAAAAGTGCTATCTGAAGCTGGACTATGCCGCCAGCAGCCCGGACGAGCAGGGCGACTATTACCAAGAATGGGGTCTGTACTCCCAAAACGGGAACCGACTTGAAGAGAGTTTTTCCTACATTTTCTCCGACTATGAGGACGTGCAGACCCCACCAGCACAAAACTGGCCGCTGAACGAGATCGTAACCGGAAAGGAGTACCTTGCCTGGCGCACGGGAGACAACCAGTTTACCCTCCGCCGGAACGCGATCTCTCAGGGCAGCAAGACCTATGATGCAGAGCATACCATTGTTACCCCGTCCATCACTACGCCGATAGAGACCTATAAGTTTGACGCCACCATAAAGGTGGCAAAAAAGGACACCGAATCCACAACGTACAGCATCAAAACGGAAAAAGACGGCACGGTCAACGTGTACGTCAACGGGGAAAAGTCCGCAGACTACACCCCGCAGCTTGTGGAGGAGCTGCACGAGTTCGGCGATGGTAAGAACTACGGCAAAACGTGGGACATCTTGCAAAGCGAGCTTGTGGACGTGTACGGCGGCTATCTGGCAACCCGGCACGAAACGATTCATTATCCCCCCTTGTTCCCCGGTCTGAACAAGAGAGCACGCTATCTGGACTATGTACAGGACGCGACCGAGCGCAACGTGCAGGGCATCACCTTCGGCACAAACCTGCTTGACCTGACCAGCTACGTCAAGGCCGAGGATATCGTCACCCGGGTAATCGCCATCGGCAAGAAAAAAAGCGGCTGGTTTTTGTGGGAGACCACCAACACCCTGACCGCCACTGCCAACGATGAAACCGCCCAGAAGCTGTACGGCCTTATCACCCGGTATCTGGTGCTGGACGGCACGGCCAACACACAGCAGTCCCTGCAGGACGAGGCAGACATGGAGCTTGGCAAGCATCTGCGCCTTGCGGACGGCATCACGGTGAAAGCCGTAGACCTGAAGGACGCGGGCGTGGACGTGGACAGGATCGCTTTCGGAAAGCTGACGCACATTATTTCCGCGCCCCACGGCATTGATGTGTGGATCAATTGCAACAAGCTCGTAGAGCCGTTGGACAAGCCCGCAAAGAAGGAGTTCACCTTCGGCAAAAAGTTTTCCAGCATATCCGACCTGCAGGCGCTCAGCGCCCGCAAAGCAACCACCGCGTATGACCTGAGCCGCACGCTCAAGGGGTACGCATCTGATGTGCAGTCTTATGCGCTGAAAACGATGGAGGCAGACAATGAAACCGTTTAAAGAAGTAATTGACGGCATCCGCAAAGCCGTCATGGCATCCGAGGTGCGGGAGGATCTCGCCCAGATGGGCGAGTATGTGGAGCAGTTTGCCAACACGGCGGGCGAAAACATCCAGAAAGCCATCGACCCCACCCTCTCCCTCTCCGGCAAGGCTGCGGATGCGAAAGCGACTGGAGATGCGGTTGGTCAGCTAAAGAGGGCTTTGGCTGATTTTACTGTGGAAAGTGAAGAGAAGAAGACGCGCATGGAGAATCCTGAACATCACGCAGGATATTGGTGGGATGGAGAGCACGCAAACGATTCGTATTTTTATGTTAAACTATCGGTTAATGCCGGGGATGTAATTTGTGCCATAAACACGCTTAACAACAACATTACCCCAGTACGTTTTGTCGATGCTTACTCTGGAGCAAATCGTGTTGGTGATGCTAGCAGTAGTACAGACATAACGGAATATACTGTACCCGCCACTATTGATACGTTGTATTTGTCAATCAATGTCAGAGAAAGCGAACGAGATTACATTCAAATCAAAATAACTACAACAACAGTAATTAAATCAATTATTGTTCCGTTTAATAAAAATGGAATAATGACGAAAATCTCATCGCTTGAAATCGGGTATCTCTTGACTGCGTGTGAAAACTTCGATGTTAAGAAAAATCAGTCATATCGCTTTTATGCCCGTTTTGATACCTTCGACTCTGTGTCTGTATGTCACGGCTACAAAATATATGGTGGGTCATGGATTGAGGTTGGGTCAACAAATATCACTGCTTATTACTATAATGGTTCTTCTGCTGTACAGATGGGACAGTGGGCACATGGACTTGCCATTTCAGGATTCGTTGAAGTAATTGTAAATGTCGGTAATGTACAAAACCTTAGAGCAAAAGTTACAGTCATGTCTGAGACTGGTGACTTTACACAAGATGATGTTCCCATGGGCGGCTGCGCTGGCGATGTATCCGCATTCGGTAGACAGAAAATGACAGATGTATCTCTTTCGTATAGCATCGGGGATTTGAATGCAGATGTTTGGGTGTTTGGTGATAGTTATACATCTCTTGGTGACCCTAATCGTTGGACACACAAGCTAATGGATTACGGCTATAAAAATCTGCTGATGAGTGGATTCTCCGGCGCGACTAGCGCAGATCAGATTAAATCGTTCAGAAATTTGATTTCAATTGGAAAGCCGAAATATCTTGTGTGGGCTCTTGGCATGAATGATTCAGATACAGATGCTGCTGTTAATACAAGCTGGAAAGAGAGTTTTGACGAAGTGTCCGCGTGGTGCAATTTAAACAAGATTCAGTTTGTCGCATGTACAATTCCCAACACGCCGCGAGTGCGAAACGTGGAGAAAAATGAAATCGTCCGGTTAAGCGGGTACAGGTACGTTGACTTCGCGAAGGCAGTGAATGCGGAAGAAGTCGGCTCTACATGGTATCCTGGAATGCTTTCTACTGATAATGTCCATCCTATCGAACTTGGAGCGAAAGCTCTTGCAAACAGGTTCTTGGTGGATGTGCCGGAAGTAATGGGCTAAAGGAAGCTTTATTTGACTATTCATCAACATAAAAAGAAAGGACTGATATCATGCTCCCCATTATGGACGTTTCCCGCTGGCAAGGCAGCATCAACTGGGACAAGGTCAAGGCAAGCGGCCTTGTCTCCGGTGTGATGCTTAAAACTGTCAGCACCAACCGCAAGCTGAGCAAGCGCAAGGACGGGCTGTACATCGACCCGACCTTTGAGCACAACTATGCCGAGTGCAAACGGTTGAGGATTCCGGTGGGAGTGTACTACTACACCTACGCCACCGATAAAGAGATGGCAGACGCAGAGCTTGCCTTGCTCAAGACTGCCTTGACCGGAAAGACCTTTGAGTTGCCCATCAGCGTGGACGTGGAGGACAACAAAATCAAGAAGCTGTCCACGCAGGCACTAACCGACCTTGCCGCCTATACGCTTGCTACGGTGGAGCACTGGGGCTTTTATGCCCTGCTGTATGTCGGGCTAAATTTTGCGCAGACGGAGTTGTACATGAATGGCGCGGCGCTGCGCAAGTACGATGTATGGCTGGCAAAATATCCCAGAGACAAGAGCAAGACCAAACCGGAGGACAAGCCCAAAACAGACTTTTCCTTTGGGATGTGGCAGTACACCAGCACCGCCAGCGTGCCGGGCATCAAGGGCAACGCAGACCTTTCCCACGCTTACAAGGACTACGTCAAAATCATCGCAAAGAAGGGCTTGACCCGTCTCCGGGAGGGCGCATGAGCGAAAAAGAAGCTTTGCTGTGGGTGCTGGGCATCTTGGGCAGCGTGTGCGCCGCCGCGATCACACTGGACAAGGTGCTTGACATTATCCACAAGTACATCAAAAAAGTCAAAGAGCCGGACGCCGAACAGGACAAGCGTCTGGACGAGATGGACAGGCGTATCAGCACCATCGAACAGGGACAGCTGCAGCATGGTGCTGCCCTGACCCGCGACCTTGAGCGATTTACCGAAATTGACGAGGTAAACCGCCTAACGCTTGAAGCTGTCCGCGCCCTGCTGGAATCGCAGCTGACCGGAAACAACGTGGCAGCCATGCAAGCCAGCAAGGAGAAAATCGATAACTACCTGATGGAAGGAGTAACCAAACATGGAAGCAATTCTTAACACCATTCTCACCCCGCTGCCCTCGTGGCTGGCGCTGGTGCTCATCGTTGTGGGCGCTGTGTCGCTTGCGCTGGGACTTATCCGTCTGGGCTACGGCGCAGCGGTCAAGACGCTGGTGCTTGACCTCATCGACCAAGCTGAGAAGGAGATTCAGGGCACTAAGCGCGGCGCAGAGCGCAAGGCGTGGTGCGTCAAGATGCTGCGCACCTATTTGAACAACAGCCGGTGGGGCAAGCTGGTCTCGTGGGCAATCACTGAAGAGACCATGAGCAAGGTAGTTCAGTTTTTCTTTGACCGGGCACGGTCGGCGCTTAGAAAGGAGTAAATCAATGAGTAAGCTCGATTCGAGAAAAGTAACTGGCGTCCAGCAAGACAAAATGCAGTCTGTCCTTTACAGTGCAAAGCAACTTGAAAAATGTATCAATGATGTTTGCCATGATGGACGTGAAAAGTCTCTTGCCATGACAAAGCTAGAGGAATGCGTGATGTGGGCAAACAAATCGATTTCGTTTGAAAACGGCTAAAGGAGGATATCATGGCAAGCACTACATACCGCCATCTCGGCGACGTCACCGAGATGTGCGCCGCACGAGAGCAATTTCGGCACGCCACGAAAATGGTCAGCGCACGTTTTCGTGACCTCACGAAAACATACCATATTGCCGTGCTTGGCAATATGGTGCGCAACGCCGGACAGCTTCCGCAGCCCTTCTGGCTCGGTGCTGCCTGTGGCGGCGGCTCGTGTAGTGCTGCCCGCTGCGCTGCGAGGACTTGACCGACAGAGGATGACCGCCGCTATCAAAAGCGCACCGCTTGGGAGGGTTGACCGTAAGATAGCCTTACTGCGGTACGTTGAGCGGCTTCCACTGCCGGACATTGCAGCACAGACGCATTACAGCCGGACGGCGGTAGGCTACCGGCTGAAAGGCATTGATAAAATGCTGGATGCGTGATATCATAATCTCAATTGGATGCGATTTCCCACGAAACGCATTGAAGCGGCAGGCTTTCGGGTCTGCCGCTTTTCTTTTTGCACGATTTGTGGTATAATATTCACAGACAATTCGCCTAATGAGTTGTTGGTGTGGTTCGGTCTAAAGACTTCTGCCGACACGAGCGCACAGCTTACGAAGTTTAGTCTCCTGCTCGCCTACTTACAGTGCGTACCATGCGGGAGACGTCTTTAGATTTGAAAGGTTCTGGCCTTTGTAGAGAGCGGCATTGCCTGTGGGCAGTTCCGCTCTTGATTTTTTGTCTTATTCGCACTAGTTTTATCGAAACTCTTGTCTTGCAAGTCAAAACGTGATATTTTATTTTTGCTTCCAATGTGAAGCCCTTAACAGTTAAGCACCCACGCGGCTTTGTGCCGTGTGGGTGCTTTTCTTTTACCCTTGCAACTCTTCTGCTGATACGTTACAGGCCGTTGCAATTTTCTTGAGCGTGGTCATCCGGGTAGGCTTTCCGGCTTCTGCGTGCTGGATAGTTGCAGTGGACAGACCGGTCTTTTCTGACAGCGCCCGGATAGTCAGACCGGCGCTTTCTCTGGCGGCTTTGATTTTGGCCGCAGACACGCCAAGCGTCCTGTAATCGGGCGACATATACCCGATTTGGAACACGCCCTGCTGCTGCATCGACAATGCTTTGAGCGCAAAGCTGCTGTCAATGTCCTCGATGTCAACATCCTTCAGGACGTAAGCGCAGGCATTGTCAAGCTCCGGGGTCATCTTGTGGAGCTTGTGCGCCAGCGTGATCTTCATCATAACGCCACGCACGGGAAATCGCGTAGCGTTGCTGAGATCTGCCTGATTTGCATGGTCAGGGGTGCAGGCTTCGTCCAGCAGGCGGTACAGTTTGCCGAGATTTCGGATAGTGGTGTTTTCCATGGTGTCCTCCTAACGCCCGTCCAGCCAGATAGCGCAGCTTTCATTTAGATTTCGATGCTGGGTGCGGTGGAGATCGGATCCTCGTCCGGGTGCATATTGTTCCATGCCCGGACGATCTCATGCAGTCTTACGACTGCTCCATGCATATTAACGGATGCGTTCACGTCCAGATCGGTGATGGCGTTAAGCACGCTGACCATCTGGCTTTTGCCGTACTGCTTAGCCCACTGGGCAACTAGGGCGGTCTTGATGCGGTCTGCCAGATCATCCACGCAAGCGGCGAGCTCCTCCTCGGTGTCGTCCTCTCTCTTTGCGCCGAGGATCATATCCATTGCGCTGAGACCGGTAAACCGTTCGCCGTCATCCCAGCGGCTCTGATACTCAGCAACAATGCTATTGCGGACGCTATCATCCAGACCGTAGCCTGCTGTTGCAAGCTCTGCGTAACGGTCGTTCAGCTTCTCATAGATATCCATTTTTTTGTTCCTCCTGCGTTGTTTTTGAGCTCCTCTTTACACTCTTATTATACTACAAAACTGCTACAAGTAATACAAGCGTAATCACTAAACTTTTCCTTATTTTTTTGTTTATTTTGTAGCAGTTGTATTAGTTTATATTTGTCCTTCGTTTGGCGTTCGTTGTCTCTCCCGGCGTGGCATTCTGGTACGATAACCGCAAAAGGAGGGGGCGCTTATGTGGCACAAGTTCAACCCAAACCCGCGCGGCAGCAGCGTCGGTGACTGTGCAGTGCGAGCCGTTGCAGCTGCCACCGGGCAAAGCTGGGAGCAGGCGTATGTAGGGCTTGCAATGATGGGTTACGCACTGGGCGATATGCCAAGCGCCAACCGCACATGGGGCGCGTACCTCCAAAAGCGCGGATTTAAGCGCCGCCTTGTCGAGGCAGACTGCTCCACCTGCTACACCGTGGAGGATTTTGCAAGGGAGTACCCGCGCGGGATCTATGTTCTTGGCTGCTCTGGCCACGTTCTGGCTGTTATCAATGGCGAGTGGATGGATAGCTGGGACAGTGGCGCAGAGTGCCCGATATATTACTGGTACAAGGAGGACTAAGCGATGCCATACATTCCATACGGATACCAGCCCGGCTATTATGGGCAGGCAATGCCGGATCAGCTTGCACAACTGCGTCAAAATGCTTATCAGCAGCCTATGATGGGGCAAGCGGCACAGCAGACGCAGGGCACGCCGTCCATCATTTGGGTGCAAGGCGAGGAGGGCGCAAAGGCATATATGGTTGCTGCCGGGAACAGCGTGCTCCTGATGGACAGCGAAAATAGCGCGTTTTACATCAAAAGCACCGATGCAAGCGGTATGCCGCTTCCCCTCCGGATGTTTGACTACAAGGAGCGCACCACAGCCGCAAAAACGCCGCCACAAACGGCGCAGCAGCCCGGCGTGGAGTTTGTCACCCGGGCAGAGTTTAACGCGCTGGCAGCCCGCTGTGCGGCACTTGAGAAGCAAGAGCCTGCAAAGCCTGAAACGGAGGTCAAATAAGTATGGCAAACCCTCTTTTTAACGCACTGGGCGGCGGTATGCCAGCCATGCCAAACCCTATGGGTCAGTTCGGGCAGATGATGCAGCAGTTCCAGCAGTTCCGTGCAAACTTTCAAGGCGACCCGAAAGCAGAGGTGAAAAAGCTGCTGCAATCCGGCAAAATGTCGCAAAATCAGCTGAACCAGCTGCAGGCGATGGCGCAGCAGTTTCAGCAGTTACTTCACCATTAAACGTCTTTCCAGACAAAGCCTTTACAAGACTTAATCCTACCTTTTGCGCAGTTGATGATTGTACAAGGCTTACATCCGTAAGCTCTGTCAGCTTCGGAATACCCACTCCACACCTTCATAAATTCACCAGATTTTGTGTATTGGGCAACCGGTTTGCTCAATGGGTTCAAAGACCCAGTTCTACCGCGCATATTAGAATCGGCACGAAGCCCTTTTGCAATTGCGTGTTGTGTATTCCCCTTGCGAGAAATCCATTCGAGATTTTCAACAAAATTATTGCTCTTGTTTCCGTCAATATGATTTACACAAGGCAGATTTTCTGGATTTGGAAGAAATGCACTTGCAACAAGAACGTGAACGGATTTGTTTTTCTTTCCCGATTTATTGCAGAGCATTACCGTTTTGTATCCGCTTTTATGGCTTTTGAGAACAAGATTCTTAGATTTTCCGGTGTGGTTATAATTCATGCTTTTTACGTTTCCACAATCGCTCACTTCATATAATCCTTCGTATTCAGGAACAGGTAACCAATTCTCCATAAAAACCTCCTCATAGCATGGTGGATTTATCTGTTTCTATTATACCACAAAAATACAATATCTGCGCAGATTTGTATAAAAAATTTTGAAAGGAGCTTACTATGAGCTTATCTACCGATTCTCCTATGATGACTATGCCGGTTCAGCCTGCAAATACCTGTTCTAATGGTGGTTTTGGCTGGGGTGACGGCGGCTTGCTCTGGATCATCATCTTGTTCCTGTTTGCCTTCTGCGGCGGCTGGGGCGGCAACTGGGGCGGCAATGGCAACACCGGTGCCGGTGTCGTTGACGGCTACGTCCTGACCTCCGATTTTGCCAACATCGAGCGCAAGATGGATGGTATCAACAACGGCATGTGTGATGGCTTTTACCAGCAGGCGCAGCTTGTCAACGGCGTTCAGCAGACCGTGAACAACGGCTTTATGTCCGCAGAGATCAGCCGCGCAAACCAGCAGGCGGCGTTCATGCAGCAGCTGTTTGCCATGCAGATGCAGCAGCAGGAGTGCTGCTGCGAGAACCGCTCTGCCATTCAGGGCGTCAACTACAATCTGGCCACCCAGTCCTGCGAGACCCGGAACACGGTGCAGAACACCACCCGTGACATCATCGACAACCAGAACCAGAACGCCCGCGCCATCCTTGACGCCCTGACCGCACAGCGCATCGAGGCAAAGGACGCAAAGATTGCTGAGCAGGGTCAGCAGCTGTTCGCAGCACAGCTTGCGGCATCTCAAGCAGCCCAGAACGAAACGCTCAAGGCCTACATGAGCGGTCAGCTGGCCTACTACAACCCCCGCCCTGTGCCTGCATTCCCGGTTCCTGCACCTTACCAGTACGGTAATTGCGGCACCGGTTGCGGCTGCAACGGTTGCGCCTAACTGAATAACGGCAACTGACTACAATTTGTAGCCTGTTCAGCCCCTGAGCTGATTTTGCAAACCAGAGCGCCGGGGCAGTAGTCCCGGCGCTTTTATTATGAAAGGAGCATTCAAATGACCGTAACAGACTTGAAACAGCAGTTTGTTGACCATCTGGCCAACATGGACAAAAACAAAATGAGCATGACGGATCTGAGTTTATACAGTTCTATTTTGCATACTTTGATAGACACAGAACGACCGGACTTTTCAGCTTCCTGCATGGATGTTCTGAAAAACATCTACGCAAGTAAAGCGGGGGTCTGCGCAGAAAAGGAGGACGCGAATAATGGCTGAATTTACCTCTACCACAATCCAGACCGTGGCAGCCGGTCAGAATCTTCCCTTGACCGAAACCGCTGTGAAGGGAACGAACTGCATCGTGCACCGCGAAGGTGCTGGCAATGTGACGCTGCGCGGGCTTACAAACCAGTGCAAGGCCGTATTCAGAGTGAGTTTTGGCGGCAACATCGCCATCCCTACCGGTGGCACTGTGGGCGCTATCTCTGTGGCGCTGGCTGTCGGCGGCGAGGCTCTCAACAGCGCAACCGCAATCGTCACCCCGGCGGCAGTCGAAAATTACTTCAACGTTTTCGTGGCCGCTTTCATCGAGGTGCCGCGCGGCTGCTGCGTGACCGTGGCGGTTAAAAACACCAGTGCGCAGGCAGTCAGCATTGCAAACAGCAATCTGACCGTCGAAAGAACCGCATAAGAAACGCATTTGATGTGTTGCCGTTCGTAATCCTTTGATGTATAATTATATCAAAGGAGTTGATACGATGAAACGCAAAAATTATTCAAAATTCGATTTGACAGGGAAGCAATTTGGAAGGCTTACAGTTGTCAAAAAATCTTCTTTTGGGAGATCACAGTGGCATTGTAAATGCACCTGCGGAAATGAGATCGACATCACTTATAGTAAGCTTTTAAATGGTCAAAAATCGTGCGGATGCTTAGAAAAAGAGTGCCAACAGAAATTTGTGAAAAATCGAACTACGCATGGTTATAGCTATACACATCTTTATAGAACGTGGCAAGGGATAAAAAGACGTTGCACAAAAACAACGGACTCCAATTACAAGAGCTATGGAGCAAAAGGAATTACCATTTGTAATGAATGGGAAAATTCCTTTGAAGCGTTTAAGAGATGGGCGTTAGAAAACGGCTATATCGAAGGATTGAATAGAACGCAACAAAGTATCGATAGAATTGACGGAAGCAAAGGCTACTTTCCAGAAAATTGTAGATGGTCAACAGCAAAAGAACAGGTAGACAACAGAGCAGTAACAACTTTCTATGATTACAAAGGAAAGCCAATTACAGCTTCAGAATTTGCTGATATGTACGGCATATACGATAAAAATTTCGTATATAAACGAAAAAAGGCCGGAAAATCTTTTGACGAAATATTAAACGAATGGAACATCAAACACAATACGCCCAAAAATCTACAAAAACTTTCCGATTACGCTAAAGAAGAACACATTAGCAGAAATTCCGCACTTCGGAGAATTAAGGTTGGAACTATACAAGGTGTTCGCGCCGGAAAGTATTGGTATGTGGTACGATAAAGAAAGGAGTACAACATGAGTAAGAACCTCTATGATCTGCGGGAAATGCTCTGCGAGGAGCTGGACGAGTACAACCGCGATGCCAAGAACGGCCTGAACGAGCGTGTGCTGGATACCGTACATAAGCTGACCGACACAATCAAAAATATCGACAAGATCATGATGCTGGAGGACGGCGATTACAGCCGCGCTGGTGAGTTGGAAGCTGATATGCGCGGCAACTACGGACGTACCGAAAACTATAACCGGGGCAACAGCTACGCAAACCGTGGGCGGCATTATGTGCGCGGTCACTACTCGCGCGGCGATGGTCGGGAAAAGATGATCTCTGACATCGAGGACATGATGCAGGACGCCACCGGCGCAGAGCGTGACGCATACAAGCGTGCTCTGGACATCCTGAACAATATGTGATAAGGGGGGCGGCAGGCATGGACATCGTGGAGATAAACGAGCACATCCGCAAACTGAAATGCGAAGAAACAAACTGGCAGAGCGTGGAAAAGCTTGCCGCCCTCTGCACTGTGCGAAATGAGTTGAGCGAAGCGGAAAGCCGGGACAACAGCCCCGCTCCGCAGCCTGAACCAGTCATGCAGATGGAGTATTCCACAAGACCGCAAGAACCGCAGAGCGAATTTGTAGAGGCTGCAAGCGCTGTGCCGTTCAGCGGGTTGATGGAGGTACTGGACAGGCACATGAACGCAATAAAAATTGCATACCCAAAGGAATACGAGCTTGTGATGAAAAAGATAGGCAACTTGTAAAGATAGGCAAAATGTGCTATTTTTACATAAGCAGTTATATTAGTTTATGTCATTTATAAGCTAACGGTAATCTAACGGTTTAGCAAATTGTTTCGTTGATTCGCGAAATAAATTTGATTTGTAATCAGTGGGTTGCAGGTTCAACTCCTGTCACCAGCTCCAAAAAATAACGCACAGACGATAATTCAAGTTCGTCTGTGCGTTTTATTTTATGCCAAAAAAGTATGAAAACACCCAAAATCATGTTATAATCTAACAAACAATCTAACAAATCAGTACTTCATTTTCTGCATTTCCTGCAACAAGTATTCCGGGTCATTGTGGGACACATACTTATTTGCGGTTGTGGAAAAATTCTTGTGCCCCAAAATTGCCTGCACCGCGGTCGTTTCAAGACCGCACTCCACCATCTTGCTGCTGGCGGTATGGCGCAACGTATGCGGGTGCACGCCCTCTATACCGCATTCCTTCATCAGAGCGCGAAACTTTGTAGCCACGTTGCGCTTATCCATCTTTGTGCCAGCTTTGGACGGTATCAGCCACTCGCAGCCGCTGTCCAGCATCCAAAAAGCAATGATCTTGTAAATGGGCTCAAGGATGGGGATGATTCGGTTCTTGCCCGCTTCCGTTTTCTCGCCGCCCTGCATATAGTGCTCTTTCAAATGCACATCCTCGCAGCGCATAGAAAGCAGCTCGTCTATACGCATACCTGTATATAGCAAGACCAGCGATATCTGCGCGATCTGACCAAACTTTGTGTCGTTCTGTTTTTCGGAGATCCGGTCTATCTCCTCGGCGGTAAGGGTGCGTTCTGCTTTTCCGGGCGCTGCGGGGAGCTGCAGCAACATAGCATAGTTCTTGTTTATAATGTCCTGCGCCATCGCCCAGTCGCAGATCTGGCTAAATAGCGTGCGCTGCTTCTCGCAGGAGCTTCTGGAAAGTCCTTTTTCAACCATCCGGTCGATGATCTGTTGATAGTCTGCTGCTTTCAGTTCCCGCAATTGTCGATCATACAGAGGTTCAGACTTTGCGTAAGCCAGCTCATACCCTTTTTTCATGTCGGGGCTCAACTTCTCAAATTTTGGCTGTGCTCTCCACTGCGCGTAAGCATCCGCAAAGGTGCACTTCAAACGCGCTGCTGGCGTGTTCTGGGCGTTGTATGTATCCAGTGCTTGCACAGCTTCCCCCGCCGTTTCAAACGTGCCCAGAACCTCCCTATGCGCCGTAAGCGCAACATACGGCTTTGCCCTTGAGCCGTTCAATTTATACACGCTGCCGCTGCCCTTTGGACGGCGGCGCTTTTTTCTTTGCGCGGGCGGTGCGGTATCCGGCAAGCGCTTGCCACACCATGGGCAGAATGCAGCGCCGTCCGGGATTTCTCGCTTGCATCTGATGCACTGCATAACCTTACTCCTTTCGTCGCCCTATATAGCCAAGAGCGCCGTTTTCAGCTGCAGCGCGCCCGGCTTTGTAATGGATCTTCAGATCGTCAATGGGCGGTTGAGGGTCGTCCGGGCATGGGTCAAGGCCCGCGATCTGCGCATAGGTATACTGGTCTATGATGGTGCCGCACACGCTGGCCCTGTTGTTGAGCGGGCAGTGCAGGTTTGCAGCTATCTCCGATATGACAGCAGGCGGGCTGCTGCCATGCTGCCCCTTCAGCACAAAGAGGAGCAGCCGTTTCGTTAGAGGCGGAAGCGCCTGCACAATAGCGCGCAGCTCCCTATTTATCTCGTCGTCCTGTTTTTGCTGATCCGGCACCGCATACAAGTCCGGGTGCAACACCTCCATAAACACCGTGATGGGTGACACCCCGCACGCCGTGCACCAGTCCATGATCTCGTCACTGTCCGGGCTGGTGCATCCTTTTTCCCAGCTCTGCACGGTTCGCTCTCCCTTCTCAATACGCCTTGCGATCTCCACTTGGCTCAAGCCCGCAGACACCCGTGCTTTTGCAAGCGCTTTCCCGATTTGGCTCGCCGTAAAATAACTCATATACACCCTTCCCCCTCAAATATAATGCGTGATAAAAACAAAAAATGGCGCAGAAAAAATCCGCGCCATTCGACAAATTTTATCCGTATTTCATTTTCCTCTTTCTCATGGTAGAATTTGGTACATAAGTTGACACAATTACCAAAAATCAGGAGGAAAACAAAATGAAAAACGGTCAAACAAGCAACAAAGACCCGGAAATGACCATCATTGACGGAATGCCCGCCAGCGTGCTTACCGGCACAGCCAAAACCCCGCAGCCTTGGGAGGACTGAACCATGACCAACAAAAAGACCGCCTGTTTCTGCAACCACATCCGCGCCGCGCTTGCCTGTTACGTTGATATGACCCCGGAGCAGCAAGCTCTTGCCGCCATGTACGCCAACCGCAAGATCACCGGCCTGCACACCCTGCGCGCCGCAGCGGTAAGCCCCGGCGGGGAGTGCGCCGCCCAGTTGTTGCAAAAAATGCAGCAGCTGGACACCGGCAACCAGTAACAACGCGCATATTTTGCGCGAAGTCAGCGTAAACCGCGCGTTTTTCGCTTAAAAGTGCGCGTAAATCGCGCGATTCAGCGCAAATCTCAAATTTTTGGCGATTTTTTTCGACATTAAAATCGATTGACGATTACGCCAAACTGTTGTAAAATGCAGTTGTAAACAAGTTTACAGGCCAAGCAACTGAGATTTTTTTGCGTTGTACTCCGCTTCCGTGATGGCCCCCATATCCAGTAGCTGTTTAAACTTCAAAAGCTCATCAGCGGCGCTGGGGGCAACCGGAGCGGCAGCCTGCGGCTTCTCATTGCTGACTTTGCAGCTCTTGAGAAACGCAGTCATTCCGCCGGGGTAAACCGTTGCCGGCAAGCTGCTTTTGCCCAGTGGAAGCGCAAAGTGGATAGACACGCTCTCCTTACTGCGACCCTTGCGGGTCTCTGTTTTGGCGGTGGAAGCGCCCACGATCGCACCCACAGGCCCAGCAACGGCAGCGCCTATCACGGCCCTGCCAATGCCGCCCTTGGTTTCGGTCACCGTCAGATCGTCAGGCGCATCCGATTCGTACCCTGCGACTTCATCAAAACTGTAAATCATGCGTGGGCCTTTATCACCACCGCGGTGCCCAAAGTAAAACAGCCGGTTGACCTTATCGATAGAAACAAAGAGTGCATCGCGGTCAAAGATGGAATCGGTCTCTTTAAATGTTCTGCGGCGGCTTTCCAGTGTAGCCCAGTATTCCGCAAGTGCAACTGTCGGTTGCTTTGCAGCCCGAAATCCCAGTTTTGAAAAGAAGAAACTGCTACATCCGGCGCAGATTAGACCGTCCGCGCTCTTCTCGCGGTTTAGCAGACCCAACTTGCCGCCGCAGACGGGACAGATACTTGCCATGATAACCACCTCACACATATTAAATACTGCATCAGATAGGAGGAAACAATGAACGAAACAGACCGGCAAGGCTACATCGACGCTATTATCAAGCTTCTGGAACGCGCAGACCTGCGGGCGCTGCGCCTGATCTGGATCCACGCAAAAGGCCTTGTAAAATAGAATCAAGGTAGCAAAAGAAGGGAAGCCCTTACGGGTTTCCCTCTTTTTTTTGCAGCTTTTCAGCCATCCGCTCCAAAAGCTTCCAGTCTTCCGGCTCCAGTTCGGCCAGCATCTCAACAAACCGGCGTTTGAAGTCGTCACCCTCGTCCTCCGTGATCTCGGTAAGGAAGCTGGTGATCTTCTCCGATCTGGTGATCTGGTTGAACATCTCCCCTTCACCTGTCCGCAGCCACGTCTCGTTGACGTTAAACTCGCGGCAGATATCGGAGATCGTTCGGTCGCTGGGGACTCGCGTGCCGCTTTCGATCATCCACATAAAGTTACGGGACAGACCTACTTGCTCTGCAAACTTCTCTTGCGTAAGGCCTAAGCTCTTGCGGACAAGCGCGATTCGTTCGTTCATTTACTTGCCCTCCTTACGCTTCATATTATAGTGCAAAAATCTAACTATGTCAACTTATTTTTGATAAATTCTCAAAAAAATGCTTGCAAAATCTAACTATGTGTGCTATACTAATCTCACAAGGTTAGCAAACGCAAGCAAACAGGAGGTTTGACATGGGAGATATTTATGATCTCGCAATTCACGCAAGACGCAACCGGGAAGTAGCTGATGTGGACGGCGTTAGTTATGTTGTACCCACAAGGGGTTACAACTGGTTCCACTGGAAGGGATGCCGCTGGTCTGGCCAATGGATTCACGGCGCGGAAGCCGAGACGCATTTCGACACATTACAAGTATACGACAACGGCACATGGCATCCAGTCGTTGCTTTTTCTCACGGTTATATGGGCCCGGCGGCGGACTACACCGTGGCCGGCGTGAAGATGTTTAAGGAGATCTGAACGATGAAAAAGGAAACGCTGAAGCCTTGCCCTTTCTGCGGGCAGGAGCACACGACCATCACTGAATCTAATACTGAGGGCATTCGGATTAGATGTCCGAAATGCAATATCACATTTACCCGCGATTTTTATGAACATCGTGGGGAATTGGGCAGGCAACGAACTATTGAAGCGTGGAATACTCGTCCTGAATAACCCCGCCTGATGATGGCTGCATGGCAGCAGCCGAAACGCTCCACCCGGAGCGTCGCGGGAGCCAACCGCAGAAGGAGATGATAATTTTGGCAAAGACGAAGAAGAACCGCACCGATCTGGCAGCAGAACGGTACAGCATTCCGGCAGATGGGGCACACGCAGCGGATACGCTCATCAACGTGCTGTTCGACGACTTAGAGCCGCAGGACAAGCTGTCCCTGCTCTGGATGGGCATGGGCATGGCAGCGGTACGCAAGAACGACAGCCAGAACAACAACCACGACGGGGTGGCGTGATGACCGAAGAAGAACGCAAGAAAATCGAGCAGGGATTGAGCTATTACGCTCATCGCCTGAACGTGCTGAATGAATCAATCACAAAGTTCGATGCACCAAGCGGCATTTTCATAGCGCTTAATCGGGAAACCTACGCTCAAATATGTGACTTGCTCGTTTCTCTTGGAGCAAGGATTGCTCGGTATCCTGATGGTCATCACAAAATCATTTTTCTTGGAATCGAAGTAGAAAGGAACATTGAATAATGGCAAACGAAAATTTAACCCCGGTTTTGATTTCCGGCGTGTCCTGCTATGAACGGGACGGCACTGCCTACCTCAAACTCGAAGATGTTGCCCGGGGTCTGGGCTTCACGCAGACCCAAAACAAGGGAGGCATCGAGTATACTTCTATCCGCTGGGAGACCGTGAAGCGCTATCTGGAAGACTTTTGTTTCCCCAACAAGCTGGGGAAAGACGACTACATCCCCGAGAACATCTTTTACCGCCTAGCCATGAAGGCCAAGAACGAGACAGCCGAGAAGTTTCAGGCGTTGGTGGCCGATGAAATCATTCCGAGCATCCGCAAAACCGGCAGCTACTCCATTGTGCAGTCAGACCCGAACTTGCCGCCGGAGCTGGCTCTGGCAAATCAGACGTTGGCAGCGGTCAACAAGATTTACCGGATGCAACTTTCTCAAGGCGAACGGCTGGATAAGTTGGAAGCAACCAAAACGCTTGACCATTCTCAGCAGCTTGCCATTGAAGAAGCTAAGAGCCAACGGGTCGTGAAGCTTTTGGGCGGCAAGACGTCACCTGCATATCGTGAAATGAGCAGACGAGTATTTATGGCTTGCGGTCACGATTTGAAGCTTCTGTTTGACGTCAGCTCTTACAGAGACATCCCTATCGTCCGGTTTGATGACGCAAAAGCGTACATTTCCGCATGGATGCCTAAGCCGGATATGTTGAACGAAATCCAGCAGACCAACGGCCAGACAAGCCTGTTTGACCGCAACTGTGCCCCGGCGGGCAGGCTGCGCGAGGGAGGGCAGACCGCACAATGACACTGGAACGCCTTATCTGCGCCTGCTACAACGTCTACCCCGGCAGAACCAAGATCAACATCGTGGACTGCAAAACGACCAGCCGGCTGTTTTTCGGGGTCTGGAACGATGCTTCCACCAAAAAGTACGGCGGGCTGAACGTCATTGATTTTGAGATCACCGCACTAAACCCCGGCGACTGCGCGAAGCAGCTTACGGCATACGTCAAAAGAGAGGAGAATGCACCATGCGTCCCACAATGAGCATTCACGATTGTTGCGAGGTCATGCGGGCAAACCAGATCTCTGTGGGCGAACCAACGCTTATGGCTATGATTCAAGCGGGGCTGTTCCCTCGGTGGGCTGTCCCCTCTGTGGACACCAAAACCGCCGCACCGCTGATCTCCCGCGCCGGGTTTGTGGCGTGGCTCAAGGATTTCTACCAATTAAAGGAGGTATACGGAGTATGAAACTCAAATCTACTACTTACTACTGGTTGGCTGCCATTTTGGGTGGCGTTGGAATTGGCACAGCTATGGGCGCAGAGGGCACCGCGCAGACCACCGGATACATCTCCGGCGTGCTGTTTGCGGTGTCGCTGGTGCTGATTCTGGCCGCTGTTCTGCTGGCTCGTCTGGGCTTTGCCGCAGAGGACAGGGAGAGAGCCGCAAAGCGGCGCAAGTACGGCAAGATCAACCGCACCCACGCCCGCAACCCGGAGTACCCGGAGAATCAGGAGCGTAGGGCATGATGACGGCTAAAGAGTACGTTGAGGGCAAAGTAAAGTCCTACACGCGGCTTGCCGAACGCTGCAGGCGAGAAGCCGAAGCATCAGATGACATTGTTGTCCGGGCTGGATACTCCGCACGGGCAAACGTCTGGGAGATGTGCGCCGAAGAAATGGACAACGTGCGGGAGATGCTGCAAGAGGAATCTGGGGAGATCACATATGCCTGACACTGTCCATCATGTCATGTGGTACACCGTGTATGATGCAAAAACCGGCAATCTGCTTGCATCCGGCACATCTGATATGTGCGCCCGGCGGCTCGGCTATAAAAGCGCAAACAGTTTTGCATCCTCGGTTTATCATTGCCGCAAGAAAAAGAGAAAGCCGCACAAGTATTCCTTTTTTCAAGAAGTCATAAAGCGCGACGAGGTGGACAGTCTGCCGCCGATACGCCGCAAAAAAAAGAAGAGCCTGCCCGTGCGCCAACACGGACAAGCCAAAAGGGTGATGAGTCTCGCCGCCCATCACCACAAAAATACCACAACATGCGGCAAACCGCAAGGAGGTAAAACGTGAAAACCTTAATTTTTATCGTTCTGTGCGCAAATCTTGGGTATATCGCTCTTGGCTGGCGGCACAACAACAGGAGGTGAGCACATGGCACTTTTAAAGGTCTATGATGTGACCAAAAAGCAGTCGGATGACCTTGTTTCAGCGCAGAATATCGCAGACGTTTCGGACGCGATCATTATTGCTGACGAACTTGTAAAGCGAGAGCCCGCCTATTTGTACAAGGTATTTGATTCCAGCATGAATGTTGTTTATATGAGGTGAATTTTTATGCAAAGCGATTCACAAAAGCGCCTTGCAAGGCGTGCCAGTATCAAGGAACTTTCCAACAAGGCCGAGGGCATCTATTACTACATCAAGCCGCAAAATATGCTGTTCAGGCTTATCAGTGCTGGCAATGAACTTGCCAGCTCAATCAACGGCGCAGTGGCGTATTTCACGCATTTTGCACAGAACGGCAGCATGGATGATACTGCGAGCCGCGAGGTCATAGACCGCATCTATCGCAAGGTGGGCAGCATGATGTGCGATATTGACATCATCCACGCTGCAGGCGGTGCAGAAATCATGCCTGAACCGTATGAAAGCATAGATTTTTGTTACATGATTGAGTTTCGCACCCTTCTGCGGGAAGCAGTTATCAATGGTCTGCCGGATGATTACAAAGGCGTGCAGCAGAACCCGACACAAATCCGGCTCATGAAGCCCGGCGTTGCATATCATGCCACGATTCCAGACGAGTATGATGACCCGTTTTTTGACCAGTTTGTCCGCAAAGAAGAGCAGCGAGACCGGAAAATCGTATTCCGGTGCACAAAGTCAGAGCTTGACGCCATCAAGCGTTATGCACATATCATCGATGTAAAATACACTGAGGAGGAGATTCATCATGCCTGATATCAAAATCGAAAAGACCCCTGTTGAGCAGCTTCAGAAGCCCGCAGCGCCCGCAGAAACCCTTACTCCTGTCAATCCCCCTGCCGCACCCGCACATCGCGCCCTCTCCTATGCTGAGAAAGTGCAGGGATTGACCGCAGACGAACGGATCTGGCAGCTGGCAAAGTCCAAGGCCGTTGCACTGTCCAACCTGCCTGACGGCTGGCTTCCCAAGACCTACGCCGGAAACGTTGGTGCTTGCGCCATCGCCTGCGACATGGCACAGCGCATGGGAACCACCGAACTGTTTGTGATGCAGAACCTTTACGTCGTCTACGGTCAGCCTACTTGGAGCGGCAAAAGCTGCAAGGCACTTATCGACAACAGCGGCCAGTTTGCAGGGCGCTCCCGCTATCGCATGGAAGGTCAAGAGGGCGCGGACACATGGGGCTGCCGCCTGATTGCCGTGGACAAGTTGACCGGCGAAAAGGTAGAAGGACCGAAGGTCACGGTGCAGATGGCAAAGGATGCAGGCTGGTGGAACAAAAACGGCAGCTACTGGCCTAAGATGACCGAGATGATGCTCAAGTACCGAGCAGCCGCCTATTTTGCCCGCGCTGAGTGCCCGGAAGTTCTGATGGGCGCAAACATCGACTACGAGGCCGGTGCTGGTGACAGCGCAGATGAGGAGCCGAACCATGCTTAACGTTGTAGCAATCATGGGTCGCCTTGTGGCAGACCCGGAACTCCGCACCACCCAGCAGGGCACCAACGTGTGCACCTTCCGCATTGCTTGCGAGCGTAGCTATACCCCGAAAGGCCAGCAGCGTCAGGCTGATTTTGTGGATATCGTGGCATGGGGCAAGACCGCCGAATTTATCTGCAAGTTCTTCTAGATGGGCAGCATGATCGCCGTTGAGGGCAGCTTGCAGACCAGGAATTATCAGGACAAGCAGGGCAACAAGCGCACGGCGGTGGAGGTTCTTGCAAACAATATCAGCTTTGCAGGCGCTAAGGCGGCAGATAAGCCCGCTGCGCGAGATTTCGACCAGCAGACGCAAAACTACACCCACGAAGCAAAATCCGCACAGAACGCCCCGCAGCCCGACTACACGCAGGGCAGCATGGACGATTTCGCCGTGATAAACGACACCGACGACATGCCGTTCTGAAGGAGGAGATAAACAATGAGCGTAAAAGGATATAAAGTTTTTAATTCTGACTGGACGTGTCGCGGCAAACAGTATTCTTGCCCGGGAACCTTTGAAGAATTTGTAAGTCCGTCTGTCTGCAATGTGGGTATGCACTTCTGCAAGAATGCCGCCGACTGTTTCCGTTACTATGATTTTGACCCGAATAACCACGTTGCTGAAGTGATCGCCCACGGCACGGTTGCAGAGGGCGGTAACAAGTGTGCAACGAACAAGCTGGAAATCGTGCGAGAAATCCCTTGGGCTGAAGTCCTTGAGATCGTGAACACGGGAAAGGCTTGCACTGGACGTTGCAACAGCGGCGACTGGAACAGCGGCGACCGGAACAGCGGCGACCGGAACAGCGGCAACCGGAACAGCGGCAACCGGAACAGCGGCAACTGGAACAGCGGCGACTGGAACAGCGGCAACCGGAACAGCGGCAACCGGAACAGCGGCAACCGGAACAGCGGCAACTGTAACAGCGGCGACTGGAACACTACATCCTTTTCCAATGGCTGTTTCAATACGGTATCGCCCAAAATCTATATGTTCAACAAGCCTACTGACTGGACGTTTGAGCAGTGGTTTAGCTGCCGTGCCCGGCGTTTGCTGAACGAAATTGACGATTGCCCGCTTGAGTACGTCTATCTGTCTGATATGACCGATGAGGAAAAGGCGGCGCACCCTGAAGCTGAAACGACTTGCGGTTATTTGAAGGAGCGCACCACAGCGGACAACGCCCGGAAGTGGTGGGCGGGGCTCAGTGCCGATGATCGAAACGTTATTTTCGGGTTGCCGAACTTCGACGCGGCGATTTTCAAAGAAATCACGGGGATTGACGTAATCAAAGACTGATACACTTCAAGAGCTGCGCTATCGGGCTATACGGGCGTGCAAGGAAGGAGGTGAGCCGAAACGAAAGAGATAGAAAAAAAGAGTCTAATTCTCTACAAGTCATGGAAAAAACCGCTGCGTCGACTATCCTTGGAACAAAAAGGCCGCATTTTTGAGGCGCTGCTCGATTTTCCTGAACAGCCGGAATTTGAAGACCCGATGCTTGTGATGGCATGGGACTTTATGGCTGACGCTCTGGAAGAAAACGATAAAAAGTGGGATGAAATGCGAGAAAAGCGTTCCGCTGCAGGGCGAAAAGGTGCAGAAGCAACAAACGTCAAACGTCAGCAAAACGCTGCAAATCCGGCAAATGCCGATTTTGCCGGGCAAAAGCAGCAAA